>Ga0172370_10000361_pt1 | contig 71186 bp, 61 predicted proteins | sample LakKiv5m_FD_114538 | JGI IMG/M metagenome (GOLD analysis project Ga0172370, IMG submission 114538) | Freshwater microbial communities from Kabuno Bay, South-Kivu, Congo - kab_022012_11.5m | ecosystem: Environmental > Aquatic > Freshwater > Lake | place: Democratic Republic of the Congo... | reverse complement strand
CCCGTCCCAATCTTGATAATGCTGTTTATCCATAATGAAATTATAGCTTAATCTCATTCCGTAGGGCAAACGATAGGTTAATTTCGATTGTCCGAATACTCTCTCATTCGGATTCATCGAAACAAATTGTCCGTTTGCTTTTGAAGAATCACCAATGTGAATAGTATATCCGCCCCCTGAAGCCGCATCTTTTTCACGCGCGTAATCAGTTACAAGATAATCTCTTTTACCGTAAAGATACCCGGTATTATAAAAGTATCTTCCGTTTACAAAAAAGAATAAATTGTCGGGAATAATCGGACCGCTTAAGCTTCCTTCAAAATTGCGGATAGCGGTTGGGCTAAATGAATTGATATTCCAGAACTTGTCGGTTCTTGTGGAAACATAATCACCCATATAGGTTTGAAAGCTTCCGCTGAAGTTATCGTTTCCATCTTTTGTAACGATGTTAACGATACCGGACATTGCCTGTCCGTATTCAGCGTTAAACGCGCCTGAAACGACTTGCAATTCTTTAATCGAATTTGTCGAAACATCAATTACGTTGCTTCCATCGTAAGCGTCTGTTACCGGAACACCGTCAATTTGAAATCCGATTTGTCCGCTTCTTCCGCCGCGAAGGTGTAATTCTCCGCCGCCGCCTTTGGTAATACCGGCTTGCAATTGAAGAAGATCGCCGACTTCAGTAACAGGAAGTTCTGAAATGAGTTCGTCATTCATAATTGATGTTGAAGCGGTTAAATCTTTTTGAACGAGGGGTTTTTCGGCAACAACAACAACATCTTTGGAAATGGTAATCGCATCGCTTGTAAGCTTTGCGTTCAGAGTAGTTGTTAAGCCTGTGGAAACAGTAATTTTCTCGTAAGTAATAGCGTTATACCCAATGGCACTTATTTTTACTGAGTAAACGCCCGGCTTGATATTGTTAATAACAAAATCACCGTCTAAGTTTGATGCAGCACCCTGCGTTGTTCCAAGAACAACAACGTTTACGAAGGGAAGTCCTTCGCTGGTTGAAGCATCAGATATTTTCCCTGATATTTTTCCTGACTGGGCGAATAAGCCGATCGACAAGGAAACCAGGAAAATTGAACAGAAAATAAATTTTGTAGCAATTCTCATGTGTAGTCTCCCTACTCTCACATCTAGATTATAGGTTGTTAGTTGAAATGAAGGAATGAAATTTGAACAAATTCATCCACTTTTAATTTATATTTCGGTGGAAAAATACTCGATATTTTGGTAATAGCAAAAAAAAAATAAAATGATTACCTCTGCGGTGATTTTTTTAGGATTTTTTTCCAAAATTTGGATTAATATTTAAATAACTAAGGTATACCGTTAACTTATTTTAACATTTTAAAGTATGAAAGATAAAATTGATTCATCTTCGATAAGAACGTTTTTCATCGTAACCGTTGGATTGGTGGCAAGCGGAATTCTTCTCTCGGAACTGCAAAACATTCTTCTTCCGTTTGTTATCGCGTCGTTTCTTTTCATCCTTTTTTCACCGCTCAATACGTTCCTTACGGGAAAAAAAATCCCGCTGTGGGTGGTTATCATTCTTAATATTATTGTTATCGGTTTTATCTCTTTTGGTGTTATCCGGTTTGTGGTTGATTCACTGCTTCGGTTTTCCGACGACATGCCGAATTATTTTACGCGCTTAAATTATATGGTTAGGAAAGCGGCTTCAAGCATCGGTATTTCAGATCCTTACTTCAGATATTTTTCCATTCAGAAAATTCTTACACGATTGGATTATAAAGAATTGGCAGGGGGTATTTTTAGTTCCGCCGTTAATCTGATGGGCAGCATCGTCTTCATGCTTTTCTTTTTCATTTTTATTGTAAGCGGACACAAAGCCATCCTCACCGCGTTAAAAAGAAGATTTACGGAACTCGATTTTCTTCATCATCATACAGACACGCAAGAGGCGGTCACCGAAAGAGAAAAAGAATCCGAATTACAACTTGCGAAAACGCTTCAAACAATTACTGAACAAATACAAAAGTATATCATCTCAAAAATATCAATCAATCTTGCTGCGGGCGTAACGGTTGCGTTCTTTCTTTTGATATTCAAAATTGACTTTCCGATTATGTGGGGGATTGCAACCTTTTTCCTGAACTTCATTCCGTCCATAGGTTCAGCCGTTGCTCTCGTATTGCCAACGTTGCTCGCTATCATCCAGTTTGAATCATTTAGTTACACAATTTTAATCGCGGGGGGAATGGGATTTATTCAAACAATCTTTTTTAATTTGATAGAGCCGCAGCTTATCGGAAGAAGATTAAATCTCAACCCGATAGCTATTCTTCTCTCAGTTTTGATTTGGGGTTACATTTGGGGAGTGTTGGGAATGCTGCTTGCGGTACCGTTAACGGCCATTCTCAAAATTATTATTTCTAATTCAAAAAATCCGAACTTACGCTTTATCGCCGACTTGATGAGTCAGCAATAATCATCTCAAAGCGATTTTTAATTGCTCGGTAAATTCGGAAAATTCATCTTCCGGAAAGAAAACTTCTTGAAAAATCTCTTGCAAGAGTTTCGCATCAAATTTTTGAAAATCTTTTTCCCTCGGAGTAATACAAACACCGCTTATATCAACAGCAGCCGGACTCAGCAATATTTTTTTCTCATCGTTCTCTTCAAAATAAATTTGTGGGCGGTGTTTCTTTCTTAGAAAAACAATAATCCGCCACTCATCAGCAGCCCAACTGCCGACAATGTTCATCATCGGTTCAACTGCTTCGTTCGTAAATTCCTGAAGAGTCGCGTGGACTACGGCAAAAGCTTTTTCAAGTTGAAACTTTTCCCTTCCTTCAATGAAAATCATTTTGCGAATTTGATCATCAACACTAAAAACCTTAACAGAAGGAGATGAAAAAAGTTCGGCTGAACAAAACTTTAATAGAGTGTCATATTCACTTTCTACCGGCATAAAATGCTTCGTTCCCGCCTGGAAATGGAGATGATCCGGCGCGGAGGCACCGCACCTTGGACCGTTATAGAATAGAGTAAACAGAGGAGAAAGGTCTCTACAAAAATCGAGGAAGACGCCAAATGAATCTTTAATAAGTTGCGGCTGATGCGAAATGGATGGAAGGGTAAAATGTTTCGGAAATATGGGAAACGGATTTACTAAAATGAGGAAATCATTTTTGTACCTAACCGACTTTTGTGCTTCCGGTAATTGTTCAGCGCATAAAAAACATTTCCGTTCGTTGATTGACTTCGCATCAACTTTTGCGGATGTTGAAAGCATTCTTCCGGGATTGAACTGTACTTTTAGAACCGCATGCGCAAATTCAAAAAGTCTTGTTTGAACTGATTGAAGTGTATTGTATCCTATTTTGCATTGTTCCCACGACGCAACCTGTTCCGTAAAAAGTTGGTCAGCGGCTGCCGCAAAATTTATTATCGCTTCGGGCATTAAGCTGATCTCTTTGCAACAAGTTTTTTACGGGCACGCAATTCGAACGTCCGGATTTTGTCTTTATAAAAATTGTGGCTGTTCATTTGCACAATGGAGAGTGCGGAATCCGTATTACCTTCCCACCGGCGGCAGCAATAAATCGGTGTATAAATTCTTCCGATTTGATAGTTCCGGGAAATAGCCAAGCCAACCGAATAATCTTCTCCGTAACTCACATTCGGAATTTTTATTTCGCGAAGCACCGGCGTGTAAAAGGCGCGGGGTGCTCCAAGTCCATTAATTCTTAATGCATTATTCCTGCCGTTGTCGGGAGTCCACTCTTTGTGGTCAATTACTCCAGGAGGCAATTCTTCCAATTTAAAATTAGTCATCAAATAACTGCCGATAACCGCGGCTACTTTTTCTTCATAAAATGTATCGACAATACTTTGCAGTGTATTTTCAGTGTTGTAAACATCATCGCTATCAAGCTGCACAGAAAATTTTCCGCATTGTGAATGATGAACCGCTTCGTTCCAGCAACCGCCGATTCCCAAATCTTTCCTCAGCGGTGTAAGGTGAATTACTCTATCATCTTTTTCCGCAAATGAAGCAACAACTTCACTGGTTCCGTCATCAGAGTAATTGTCTACTACAAATAAATTGAATGCGAAAGAAGTTTTTTGATTCAACACCGACTTGATTGCGTCGGCGATTGTTTTACTTCTGTTCTTCACCGGAATAATGACCGAAGCTTCAACCGGAAAGGTCTCCGCCGAAAAATCAATCGTTCCGAACTCTGGCTTCAAGTAAGCACCAACTTCTTTCAAGTGATTTGTACATGCTTGTTCCATTTCAATTTGCGCAGAGCGGTTTTTGGGGTCAACGTAATCGAAAATCTTTTCTCCGGATTTTCTTTCGTCGGTTTCAATTGAAGAATAAAGATACTCGCCAATACGGACTATCGGATGTTTCTGCGAAATCTTCAATCGCAGGTCATAGAGCCCGGCACGTGAAAACATTGTATCAAATTTTATTGTTCGCAATGCCGCCGCATCAAATAAAAACAAATAACCAAAAGTAAAGTCGTCTCTCAGACTCCCTTCTTGATATTCAATAGTTGGATGAGGTTCACGTTTCTCATTTTTAATTTCGTAATAATCGGAGTAAACCATTCCGGCTGAAGTTTCTTCTGCAACCGTAACAAATCGTTCAAGCGCGAACTGCCCAAGTTCAAGCAGCGTGTCTTGCTTAACAAATGCGGCGAACCCGGTATTCGTCTTTTCATACAGCAACTTCATCGTGCCGGTACTCAACAAGTTATCTATCTTAAGAACGGTACAATTTTCGACGGGAGCTGCATCTGCTTGTGTTGACAAAAGGAAAACCTGCTCAACAAGTCCGCTCGTCATGAATGAGTCTACCGTTTGTTTCGTGTAGGCGTATCCGTTATACGGAAGAAAGAGTGTTATTTTTTTGTTCATTTATTTCCCAAGATTAAAATTTATAATTTAGTGTAATGCCGGCAGAAAAGTTTCTCGGTAGTCCCGGTTCAAAAAATTCCCCGTTTGAACCGTTAACGTAGACAGAAGAAACGTATTTCGCGTTGGTAAGATTTTCTAATTGGAGTAAACAGTTTACATTCACCTTCTTAAAAATGAAAGCATACCCAAACAACAGATCAACTTTTCCGTAGCCATCCGCCGAAAAAATATTAGCGTTATCCACAGGGAGCCAACCGAAATTGGTGTATTTCAGATTAACGAACGGCAGAAGCGGATTGTTGTATCCAACAGACAGGAAAAGAATTTTTGCGGGAAGCCCCGGAATTTGCTTGCCTGAAAAATCTGTCGTTCCGTCAAAAAATTCTGTGAATTTATTTTTCGACAGCGTAAGCGACGATTCAAATATAAAATGATCTTTGGTAGACAATGAGCCGCTGGCTTCCAAACCGTAACGGGAAGTCTTTCCGGATGAAACCATATACGACGATCCCGAAATCTGATACGGAATTAATTCGCCGTAGGTAAGGACGGAATAAGCAACAACCGAGTACTTAATATCAGTTACAAAATTTTCTTCGTTTGTTATAAATCCTCTTAAGCCCAATTCAACAGTATGAGATGTAGCTGGTTTTAAAAGCGGACTTAATCCTCTTACCGACGCAAGTTCCGCCGGAGGATCAACCTCGTTGAACGCAGGAGTTTCAACTCCCTTTGCGTAATGAACAAATGCATAATTGGATTCCGCAACCTTATAAGAAACACCAATGCCGGGAGTAACAGAGTTCATCGTTAATTTATCGGAAAGCGTCGGATCGATAAAATCATCCAATAAATATCTTACCATTGAGTAGCGAACGGAGCCGTCAAAGACAAAGCGGTTCCAAGTGACTTCATCGCTTACATAAAATCCGTAATTCAATCCACCTTCATTTTTATTTTGCTTAAGTGTTGTGCCTCGTTCATTGGTTGATGAAAGTGAATAAAAAACAGAAGGACCGGTTTGATATTGATTATCAACGCCGACAGACAATCTGTTTTGTATCTGCTCCGAAAAGTTTTTAGTAAAATTATATTGAATTTTTCCGCCAAGATGAATGCGGTTAAAATCGCGGTAGCTGTTTTTCTGAGAACGCATTAAAATTCTTGGGGAAAGGAAAAATGAAGCTGCTATTGATTGTTCATCGTCCAAGTAGCGCTGGTAAGCAAGGCCAATTCTCAAAATCTTATTGGTTCTCCGTTCATCCCGTTTAAGAAGCGTCGGATTTGCTTGTGTCTCATCGTTCACTATCTGCGCTGAGGTGAGCGGTCCCGCAATTTTGTAAGCGCTGGAAACTCCGGCCACCAAAACGTTGAAACTTGAAAATTCATCTAAACGATTTTTAAAATAGAAATTGAAATTCGTTGCAGAGCTTGCCGAGTGCGCTCTCCAACCTCCGAAAGTTGTAGAACTCAAATTTAAAAATATTGAACCGTTCTTGAGCGCCGTGCCGGTCTCAAGTTGATATTTTTGATAACCGAAACTTCCGAACATGTACCGCCCTTCCGAAAAGGTACCGGTAAAATTTCTTTCACTGATAAAATTCAAATAACCGCCGGAAGCTGGACTGAACAAATTGTAGCTATTCGTCCTTCCTATTTCTACCTGAGAGTACGCAGAAATGTCAACTAAATCAAGCGGCGTTCTTCCGTCAGGTTCTGTCTCAGGGAACCCATCAATCAAAACTTTTATTCCGGTAATTTGAGGATCATTAGAGCGGTAACCGAATCCCCGCATGGAAATTTTTGTTAAAACACTCCCGCCGCTTTTTTGCTGCAAGAGTATTCCCGGGGCACTTTCCATCGTATTGAAAAGCGTTTTGGGAAGGTTATCACTAATGGAAATTTTTTCAACGGAGGAAGCGGCTTTTAGCAAACCCGACGAATCATGAACCCCGATAACGGAGACTTCATCGAAGACATACTTGGTAGAATCACCTTGAAAAGTCGAACTATGTATAAAAGATTGAAGCAATAAAAGCGTAAGAACAACGCACTTAGTCATCTGTTTTTTCTCTGGAATAATTTGTCATAAATTGTCAATGGAAATTAATAAAACTTCTAAATATCACGAAAGATGAGAAGATGTTTGAATTAGCGATATATTTGTTAACAGGACTTGCTGCAGGCATTATGAGCGGTTTTTTAGGAATCGGCGGAGGTATTATTATCATTCCGGCACTCACTATGATTCTTGGGTATTCTCAACAACAGGCGCAGGGAACCTCGCTTGCGCTCCTTCTCCCTCCCATTGGTCTTTTAGCGGTGATAAACTACTATAAAGCCGGAAGCATGAATTTAAAAGCCGCTGCAATTATGGCGGCAACATTTGTAATTGGAAGTTACTTCGCGTCAAAAATTGCCGTGCATATGCCTGAACAAGCATTAAAGAAAGTATTTGCCACCTTCCTCCTCTTTTATGGATTGAAATTGTTTTTCAGCAAATGAACTTTTTTATGAATCATTCGTCAATTTAAATGAGAATACCATAAGAGAAGAATGAAATCACTGTTCATGGCATTGGCATTGTACGTTACGCTTCTTCACCCGCAAGCCGGACTGCAAAACCGGTTTATGTTGGCGCAGAGTTATGAACAAATTGGCGAATATCAAAAAGCAAAACCGATTTACGAAGAACTGTATGCAGTTCAACCGGATAATTTTGCTTTTTTCCAGGCATTAAATAAAACGTATGTCCAACTAAAAGAATACCGAAACTCCGAAGCGCTGCTCCAAAAGAAAATAGAAAAGGACCCCGACAATGTTTCGTTTGTAGCATTGCTTGGTTCCACCTTATATCTAAATGAACGAGAGCAGGAAGCGTTCTCGCTTTGGGAAAACTTTGTGCAAAAACATAAAGATGATATGATGGTTTACCGGGCGCTCGCCAACACCGCTATAGAACTTCGCGCTTTTGATAAAGCGATTGATCTGCTGCAACGCGCAAAAGCGTTATCTGAAAAAAATTTTTTCCTCGGTTATGATCTTGCCCATCTCTACGCTTTCAAAATGGATTATAAAAAATCGGCTGAAGAATGTGTTGAACTTCTTACCGTTGATGAAAAGCAGCTCCCTTCGGTTGAAGCGCGAATTTTTTCGTACGCAACACGCGCCGACATTTTAAATGCGTTCATTTCCGTTTTTGAAGATTCTAAACCGGAAAAGAATTTTGCCGTGGGAAGTATTCTGGCTAAACTTTATTCGGCAAACAAAGAATATGAGAAGGCTTTCACACTTTATAAGAAGCTTGATAACGCGGGAGCGTATAAAGGAAGTGAGTTGTTTGGTTTTGCCGTTAGAGTAAGCGGCGACAAAGCATACGCAAAAGCAACCGAGGTGTTTTCTTATTTGTTAACAAAATACCCTGAATCACCTTACGCGCAATCAATAAAAATTTATCTCGCAAAAAATGCCGAGGCTGAATTGGAAGACGCAAACACCGACTCTTCCGGTATCTGGAAAACGTACCCACCGCAAAAATTTGTTTCGGAAAAATTGTACGCTGAACCTCTTTCGATTTATAAAGAAACCGCCGAAAAGAATCCTTACTCGGATGTTGGCGCCGAAGCTCAATACCGGCTTGGGTATTTGTACAAAGAAAAAATTGGTGACAACAATGCGGCACAGCCTTATTTTGAAAACATCATCAGCATGTTTACGCTCTCCAAGTTTTTTGCTGATGCGTGTATGCAACTGGCGGACATGAAGCTAAAAAACAATAATCCAAACGACGCACTATCATTCTATGCTAAAATTGTCTCAAATCCGCGGACAACCGACGAGCAAAAAAATAGAGCGAAGTTTGCAAAAGCAAAAATTGAATTTTTCAGAGGACATTTTACCGAAGCAACTCAGTTGCTGAGTCAATCAAGTTCGGTTTTATCTGATAATAGTTCTAACGACGCGATGGAACTCTCTTTTTTACTTACTTCCGCTTTTAATGATTCCCTTACATTGTGTAAATTTGCAGAAGGCGATTTTAATCTTCTAAGACAGAAACCGGAAAAAGCCGGGCAAATGTTTTTAGAAATTATAAAAAACGAATCAGCTCCGTTTTTGCTCAGACAGATAGCCGAAATCCGGTTGATTCAAACTGAGATAAGCGAGAATAAATTTTCTGAAGCGCTGGCTCAGATTGATTCTGTTCTTAAACGGGACGATAAAAATATTTTTGCTGATAAAGCCGCATTGCTTGCTGCAAGAATTTACCAGTATGGAATAAAAAATCGGGAAAAAGCAATCGAAGCGTACCAAAATCTGCTTCTTACTTTTCCCGGCTCTCTCTATGGTGACAAAGCAAGAGAGGCAATAAACGAATTACGAAACAAAATAAGTTAGAGAAAAAGGAATGGCAAAAAAAATTCCAAGCCGCATTGTGAAATGTTCATTCTGCGGAAGAGACGGTTCAGAAGTTGGGAGTTTGATAGCAGGGCCGGATGTTTACATCTGCGACCGATGCATCTCCAGCAGTGTGGATATACTAAAAAATAATCTCGCCGCATACAATACAGCAAAACCCGGCAAAGCAACATTGCTTGCCCCCGAGATGATAAAACAAACGCTCGACGAACATGTTATCGGTCAAGACCGCGCAAAGAAAACATTGTCGGTTGCTGTTTACAATCATTACAAAAGAGTTAACTCAAAAAGCACTTTTTTTGAACTCGATGATGTTGAAATTGAAAAAAGTAATATTCTTCTTTTAGGTCCAACGGGTGTTGGAAAAACGCTGCTTGCACAAACACTTGCAAAAATTCTTGATGTTCCGTTTGCGATTGCAGATGCCACAACTATTACCGAAGCGGGCTATGTAGGCGATGACGTTGAAACGGTACTTGTTTCACTTTTGCAGGCATCCGATTTCAACATTGTACGCGCGCAAAAAGGAATTGTCTATATTGATGAAATAGACAAAATTGCACGTAAAAGTGAAGGCGCAAGCATTACCCGTGATGTATCCGGTGAAGGTGTGCAGCAAGCGCTGCTTAAAATATTAGAAGGAACGATTGCCGGTGTACCTCCCAAAGGAGGAAGAAAACATCCGGAACAAAATCTTTTAAACGTGAATACGAAAAATATTTTGTTCATTGTCGGCGGAGCTTTTGAAGGCATTGAAAAAGTTGTCGCGTCAAGAATCAACAAAAGCAAAATGGGGTTCGGCTCGGATGTTAACGGAAAAAAACCGTTATCAGACGATGAGTTGATCGCGCTGGTGCAACCGGAAGATTTGCTCCGGTTTGGATTAATTCCCGAATTGATCGGAAGACTTCCTGTTATTGCTCCGCTCCATTCGTTAAGCGATGAAGCACTCAAAAATATTTTGACGACCCCGAAGAACGCGATACTGAAGCAGTACAAAAAGCTCTTTTCGATGGAAGGTATTGAACTGGAGTTTGATCCATTTGCCCTTGATGCAATTGTAAAAAAAGCGAAAGAGCGGAAAACCGGCGCACGTGCGTTGCGTTCAATCCTTGAAGATTTTATGATTGATATCATGTTCGAAATTCCTTCGAAAACGGGAATAGATAAATGCATCATCACGCGAGATGTGGTAATGGAAAAAGCTGAGCCGATTTACATAGAATCGGGAAGAAAATCAGCCTAACTTTTTTTACCTTTTTTCAGAACGCAACTCATTGGTACTTTGAGTTGCGTTTTTCTTTTAAATGAACATGGCCGGCAAATTATGTTTTCCATAAAAAAAATCATCCTCTTCTGCATTATTTTTTCCTCGTTGAGTTTTCCGCAAAGTAAACTCCTCATCCCGATGGATCTTACCCAAAATGATCACTTAAAAGCTTATGGAGTAACGTATCACGCACTGGAACAAGGGTTAAAAGCAGATTGGCTTCTCAACTATCGCGGTGGTTCTTTTCTGATTGATTACTCCACCAAAATAGAAAATGAGTGCCGCATCGAGGGAGTGACCTCATCGCCGTTATCTGCATCCGAAGCTTCCTCAATCTATGCTTTTGTGCAAAGCGATGATCAAAATATGGATGTTGTCCGTTTGGAAAAAGCGCCGAAAATCGGAGTTTATGTCCCTCCCGGATTTCAACCGTGGGATGATGCGGTTACGCTTGTTCTTGAGTATGCAAAAATTCCTTATGACAAACTCTGGAATGATGAAATTCTTAACGTTTCCTTGCAAAAGTACGATTGGCTTCACCTCCATCATGAAGATTTTACCGGACAATACGGAAAATTTTACGGGAGTTACAGCAATGCCCAGTGGTATATCGACCAACAATTGCGGTACGAAGCGGACGCTAAAAAACTTGGCTATAAAAAAGTTTCGGATATGATGAATGCTGTTGCGCAGACGATTAAAAATTTTATTGGTGAAGGTGGATTTCTTTTTGCCATGTGTTCGGCGACAGATTCATACGACATCGCGCTGGCGGCGCAGAATGTTGACATCTGCGATAAAATGTACGATGGCGATGCCCCCGATCAAAATGCTCAAGCAAAATTAGATTTTAAGAATACCCTCGCGTTTGAGAATTTTAAATTGGAAATGAATCCCTATGTTTACGAATACAGCAACATAGACATTCAACCAACCGAAATTCTCGATCAACAGAATGATTATTTCACTCTCTTTGATTTCTCCGCAAAATATGATCCGGTACCAACCATGCTTACCCAAGATCATGCGAATGTTATTCGCGGATTTATGGGACAAACAACGATGTTCCGGAAAGAGCTAATTAAAAAATCGGTGATCATCATGGGCGAGCGCGCGGGAACCGATCAGGTGAAATATATCCACGGTAATTACGGAAGAGGGACGTTTACTTTTTACGGCGGGCACGATCCGGAAGATTACCAGCACGCGGTTGGAGATCCTCCAACAGAATTATCACTCTTTAAAAATTCCCCCGGTTACCGCTTAATCTTGAATAATATTCTTTTCCCAGCTGCCAAAAAGAAAAAGCAAAAGACATAAAAAAAGGCGCAGGTGATTAATCTGCGCCTTGAAGTTTGTTGAACCTTCTTCTTTATTTAATCAACATCAGTTTTTTAGTCTGAATGAAATCTCCCGCTTCAATTCGGTAGAAATAAACACCGCTTGCCATACCGCGGCCAAAGGTTGCAGCATTCAGATTAACCGAATGTCTTCCCGCAGGCTGAACGGCATTTACAAGTGTTCCGACTAATTGTCCAACGTTATCGTAAACCTTAAGAGTAACTTTTGCTTCTTTTGGCAGAGCGTAGTTAATTATCGTAGTTGGGTTGAACGGATTAGGATAATTTTGAGAAAGTTCAAATTGTGTTGGGATCGTTTGGTCCTTTACATCAACTAAAGTTTCTTGAATTTTCAAATTATCAATTGCCCATCCCCACGAATCGACATATTGATCCGCAAACAATCTAAAACGTATCAACTCTTCATCGCCTGCTTTGAAATAATCAAGCAAGTTAATGGTGTGCGTCTTATACATTGCAGGGGTGCCTACGGTTTTATTATTGTAAGCAGTCAACCACGCGGCATCGGCACGGCAGTCGTATCCGGGCCCTAATGGGAACCAGACACTACCTTTCGATCCTTCAACTACCACGTAATCCCAGAAATTGTTATCGCCAAATACTGAGCCCGGATCACCAGGTTCAACAATAGCCACATCGTCATACTTTAGGGTTGCATCAGAAGCAGCTACAACAATAGGGACTCGTAATGTGTAAATATATTCTTTGTTTGTCCCGTACGGATGAGGACTATTTACAGAACCATTTTGGAAGCCGGCAGGTGTTGAAACGGTTAAGTCGCCAATAAAATCAGTAGTTGCCGCGTTAAAATCGTTCACATACCCATTTCGTGCAGCTAAGTACTCAATGAGATTGATTGTCAGGACACCGGATTTATAAGCCACACCGTTTTTATAACCAACCATCTGGAACGTATGAGTTCCGGTTCCGTTATACGGTACAATAAGGGTTGAATCTTTTACAGGCGTTGCTCCAAGACTGTAAGGAGTAGAACCGGAAATAAAAACTTGTGATGAGTCATATTCAGATCGGAATGAAACATCCATAATTATTCCGCTTTTCCCCTGATAAATGTTTCCGTTAATCCTTGGAGAAAGAGTTACAGGGAGAGGTTTATAATTAGCCAAATCTTTGAGAACAGCCGACCAAATTCCTCTTCCGTGTGTTGCTACAACCACTTCATCGTCAACAATTTTCATATCCCAAACAGCAACTGCCGGAAATCCTTGAGAATAGTAATGCCATGAAACACCATTATCCGTTGATTCGATAATACCGATTTCTGTGCCTGCCCAAATAATATTTCTATTGAAAGGCATAACTAAAACACAATAAGTTGCTACATTCGGAAATCCGTTTGTGCTGGTCGATGAAGTAAATCCCGTAATGTCAGTCCACGAATTTCCATAATTTGTTGTGCGAATAATTTTAGCCGCACCTTGATATGAGAACGTTGCATAAGCCGTTGCCGGATCAACCGGATCGGTATCAAATCCAGAAACCACTCCCATATTTTGCGAATAATTGTTCACCGGATTAAATGTTAATCCTCCATCCTTAGAAACTTGCATTTTTCCGGTTGAACTCATACTAACTCCTGCCCAAACAACTTGAGGAGTAGCGTTTGAGATAACAACTTGGGCAAAGGTAAAATATTGTCCGCTTTGGTATGAGTTGGTTAGTGGCGTGAGCACCCAATCAGCGGCAAAATTGTCAGAGCGGTAAACGCCTTTACGACTAATCACAAAAAGAAGATCGGGGTCTTGCTTTGAGCCGGCAATCTTGGTAATAAAGGGTGAATTGTTCGCATCGCCCAAATCATCAAATCCCTTGCTTGGAGTTTCTCGTGTTTTCCAACCGTCAACGGTTCTTGAAAGACCGTTGTATTGAGAACCGCCGATCATTTTTAAAGAATCTTTTGGATTCCAGACAACCTCAAAACCATCTCCGCCGATAACAAATTTATATTTCGTTGTATCAACCGCACTTCCAAGCGAAGGTTCTGAAAAATATGTTCCATTATCTTGCATACCGCCAAGATACGATTGCCCGCCGGTCATTTTATCTGCGCCGTAGAATTGCGAAGTGATATATCCATCGTCTCCGACTTCCTTAAAGCTTGCTCCACCATCGTTCGATAAAGCTACACCGCCGTCGTTACCGTTAACAATTCTGACAGTTTTATTTACGTTATCCGTAGGGATACAAACAATGTTATGCTGATCCGGATGAACGTATGGCTGAACACCCGCATATTGATTATAAGCATCCGTCATAGGAACTGTATAGCTTAATAATGTAGCAACATAATTTACGTTAATACGGATATAGGCGTTAGGAAACTTTGTTGGATCCCAGGTAACGCCTGAAGCATTGCGCATGGTGATTACAAAATTGTTCCGGTATTTAATTCCGTTTGCTTTAGCAATGTTAACATCCGCTGCAGTACTGTCATAGGTAATAGCATGAATGTGAATACGGTCTCCATTCAAGGCAGTGTAGTTAAAAGTCCCACTCTTGTTTACATCTTGGAAGGAAGCCATTAACTGTCTATTGTTATTGATATCCCATACTTCGAAAGGAACCGTGATGTAATCTTGATAATCATTTGTGGTATTGATGAATCTTGCCGCTTTTTGAGATTTTCCGGGACCAAATCGCAATTCAACAGAAAAGAGATCCGAATCGGCGAGCGTTTTGGATTTCCAATAATCATCACCGGTTCCAACTCCTCCATTTTCAAACGGAAGATTATTGGGAACAAATGAAAATTTTGTATCAATGCTATCCTTTTCTACCGACACAATACCCAAAGTAGAATCTAACGAAGTAGTAGCTTTCCAAAGATTGATTCCTCCAACATAAACTACTTTTGCATCATAAGGATTAACCGCAATGGTGTTGTCATACCATCCTTGATCGCCCAACCAGTTAACTGTAATTGAGGTATTCTGTTCGGTTAATTCGCCCCAACGGAGTCCCCCATCTACTGTTCCAAAAAGTTTAGAACCGCTGGAAGCGTCGGACGAGACATAAAGCCGTGAAGTGTCGGATGGAGCAATGGCAATTTCCATTCTTCCGCCGTTTAAATTCTTGTTATCAGTTTCAAACCATGTATCCCCGGCATCGAATGATTTCAGAACGCCTTTGTTATTCACTGCAGCGTACAATGTGTTAAAATTAAGTGGGTTTTTAATAATTTGGTCAATATTACCGGTGGTGGATTTCTGCACCCACGTTGTTCCGCCGTCGATAGTTTTGAATATACCTGTCCTTGTTCCGGCAACCGCAACATTTTCATTATTCGGATCACAAACAATTCTATTCACGTAGGCAAAATTCTTGTTCCCGGAGGTAGCGGATAATTGTGTCCAGGTTTCCCCTTTATCAGTCGATTTAAACACACCATCACCAACTATCGCATCAGCATTATAGTATCCTTCACCGGTACCGGCATAAAGTACATTGGGGTTGGATGTACACTGATCGAGCGTGGTTGTTGCTAAATTAGGAAGAAGATCTGTTAAACATCTCCAGGTAGTTCCAGCATCGGTTGTTTTCCAAATACCACCGCCAACTGATCCGCAAAACCAGGTGTTATTTGTTGCGTCAGATGCATCAATGACAATTCCTCTTGTTCTTCCGCCAACATTTGCCGGACCTCTTTCAAACCAAATTTTATTTCCTTTGTAAAACGTGCGGGATGTCTTTTGCATTTTAGCAAGTTCAACAAATTTATAATTGGGCTTGTAGGTTGGTTCTGATTCACCATCGCGGGTTCTGATCATTTTTTGAATTTTAGCAAACATATCGGGTTGATCGAACCTGTCTTCACCTTCAATTCTTGATTCACGGTTAGATTCAACTCGTGGCCTAACTGTGGAAGAGGGCGTATATGCATTTGCGACTAACGATTTGTTCGAAAATGATTTATTATTCGATGCGCTAGTCTTTTTTACTAAATTATTTTTTTGAGTTGCTGCAATCGGTTGGTCGGCTTGCTGGGTTTGTTGTTGTTTCTCGACAGTTAAAGATGTTTGTTGACCATCCTTTTTTTGTGATTGAGAAGATTGATTTTCAATCAAGAGATAACCGACGATGCACAATACAACGACCGACAAAACAATGGTAAGTTTTTTCATAACTTTTCCTTATTTTATTTTATTATTTGAACTTCGACTACTTTTTTCGCCCGTATAAACATTGTAGTAATATCCTCCAAGATTTTCATTCCCGTCTTTCTTTACGGTTCCCGGAAAACTCTCAATCAAGAGAAGTGAAGGACTTGACCATGAAACTTTTCCTAACGGAATGACATCTTCAAAGGTAACTTTTTCATCTTTTGAATTGTAAACACAAAAGTGAATGCTTGTTTCAGTCCCTGTTGGTCGATTACAAATGAGATAATAATCCTTGGTTTCATTCTCCCGAATTATAAAAGAATTTCCGAACCGCTCTTTTGCAACATCAGTAACCGAATTTTCGTTACCCTTTGCCTCTTTGTGCCGCTCAGGTTTTTGGCAATTGAACACAACGCATGCATTCGTTGTAAAAAGTAATAAGGTAACTAAAAAAATGGCTGCCTTCATTTTAGGAGTAATATTATTAATTGGAAATTAAATATTATTTGAACAAATTCAAACATTAAAAGCAATATGCAAGGTCAACCGATTACAAAGCGATAGAGCTACCAAACAATTCGCGGAACTTTTTCCCCTCTTTTTATTGTATATATTGAAGGAAATAGTTGCGTGCATTTCTTAGGTTAATATCCGGTACATTTCAATTAAGAAAATCGATTCGTACTTCCCGAGAAATCATATTTATATGTTATAAGAATAGGTGAAAAGCATTTATGGAAAAAGAAACAAAAGCAATAAGAATACAAGCCGAACGGACACAGCACCGTGAACATTCAGTTCCAATTTATCTAACTTCAAGTTTCGTGTTTGACAATGCAGAACAGGGTGTTGCTCTTTTTAATGACGAAATGGAAGGAAATATTTACAGCCGCTTCTCAAACCCAAACACCGGTGAGTTTATTCAAAAAATGGTAGAATTGGAAAAGTGCGAAGACGGCTTCGCTTTCGCTACGGGAATGGCGGCTGTATTCACTTCTTTTGCGGCTCTGCTCAAATCCGGTGATCATATTTTAGCATCCAGATCGTTGTTTGGTTCAAGTCACCAAATCCTTACTAAAATTCTTCCCAAATGGGGAATAACACATACGTATGTAGACAGTGATACACCTGAAGAATGGGAAAAAGAAATTCGCCCTAACACGAAGATGATCTATCTCGAAACGCCATCCAATCCGGCTCTTGAAATTATTGACCTGGAATTTGTAGGCAAACTAAAAAAGAGACACAATTTAATTTTAAGCGTTGATAATTGTTTTGCTACTCCGATCATTCAAACTCCTAAGGACTTTGGAGCCGATTTGATAATTCATTCTGCAACAAAATATATCGATGGACAAGGAAGAGTTTTGGGCGGGGTTATTGTTGGTCCGAAAGATTTAATAAAGGAAATTAGATTTTTTGCACGCCAAACAGGACCAGCACTCTCTCCTTTTAATGCTTGGGTGCTTTCAAAAAGTCTTGAGACATTATCAATCAGAATTGAACGGCATTCACAAAACGCTTTAGCGGTTGCCGAAGCACTTACAAAAAGTAGTGATGTAAAAACCGTGAAATATCCGTTTCTTCCTTCACATCCGCAATATGAGTTGGCAAAGAAACAAATGAAGTTTGGCGGCGGAATAGTAACCTTTATTATCAATGGTGGATTTGAACAAGCGAAGCGTTTTATTAATAATGTTGAATTTTGTTCCAGTACCGCAAATCTTGGAGATACAAGAACTATCGTTACTCATCCTGCATCAACAACTCATTCCAAGTTAAGTGACGAAGAACGTGAAAAAGTCGGAATCTTCCCGGGATTAATTCGCGTTTCTGTCGGATTGGAAAACGTTGATGATATTATTCAAGATTTATTACAAGCAATAGATAATTCGAAAGAGAACAGATGAAAGTAGCATTAAAACGTGTAGATAGTGATTTCCATTTTGAGGCTTCGGGTGGTTCATCTGTTGCGGTGCATATTGACGCTTCTGAAGCTGCCGGCGGTCATAACCTCGGTGCGCGTCCTATGGAATTAGTCCTAATGGGCTTGGGTTCCTGTAGCGCCATTGACATTATCTCAATACTAAAAAAACAGCAGCAGCAGATTGATGATTTTCAAATTTCAATTGATGCTACCCGTAGGGATGATGAAACTCCGGCAATCTTCAAAGAGGTTACGGTCACGTATAACGTTAAAGGAAATATTGACGAGACAAAACTTAAAAAAGCCATTGATTTGTCAGTAACCAAGTATTGTTCGGTTTCAAAAATTTTAGAAATGTCTTCGGCAAAACTTCAGTTTACTTATAATCTTAACAAGTCTTGAGGCGACCTTGGAACTCATAAAAACACTTTGGCAATGGTATATAGCGGGACCGTTAATCGGACTCTTTGTCCCCTTCTTTCTACTCTTCGGCAACAAAATGTTTGGGATTTCTTCATCCTTTGATTATATCTGTTCGGTAGTTTTTCCCGCGAACAAAAAAGAAAGCAGCAAACAATTTTTAGAGAAAAACCGATGGAAATTTTTCTTCGTCCTTGGAATTACCCTTGGCGGATTTCTCGCGAACTTTTACTTATCGGACACACCGGTAAAATTTTTACCCGAATCATATCATTCTATTTTGGGTTACGTAAAGCTTTTTGGAGGTGGACTCCTTGTCGGTTTCGGTACGCGGTACGCCAATGGTTGTACGTCGGGGCATTCAATAGCCGGAATTGCTACTTTGCAGAAGTCCGGCCTAATAGCGACTATCTGCTTTTTTATTGGTGGTTTGCTTATGACATATCTTTTTTTCTAGGACGAATTATGAAAGATTTAAAATATATTTTACCCGGAGTTTTGTTTGGGATTATTCTTACAAAATCGCAAGTGATTAGCTGGTTCAGGATTAATGATATGTTCCGGTTTAAAGAACTGCATATGTATCTTATCATTTCTTCGGCTATAGCTGTCGCTTTAGCAGCCTACTTACTTATTAAAAAATTCAAAGTGAACGACATCAGTGGAAATAAAATTGCCATCGCTGAAAAAGAAATGAACAAGGGAGTTATCATTGGCGGAGTAATATTCGGGTTGGGATGGGCTATTACAGGTGCTTGTCCCGGACCAATTTTCGCCCAAATCGGAGGCGGGGAATTACCAGCAGTCTTCACCTTAATTGGTGCAATTACCGGTGCTTACTTGTATTCCAGATTGAAATCAAAACTACCCCATTAAGAATTAAAAATAAAAAAAGTCCGAACAATTCGGACTTTTACGAGCCACCTATGCGACTCGAACGCACGACCTGCTCATTACGAGTGAGCTGCTCTACCAGCTGAGCTAAGGTGGCTTTAAATACAAAATGAATCTAGGAAACCCCAACCCACTTTGCAGAAATTTAAAATACTATTTCAGTTTTTTCTTATGACGATTTTTTCTTAGTCTTTTTTTTCTTTTATGAGTGGACATTTTATGTCCTTTTCTTTTTCTACCGCAAGGCATTTACCTTCTCCTGTTTTTAAATTAATGTGATGTTAATAATTGTTTTGCTTTTCTACCGATTTCAGAATTCGGATCAAGATCAACCGCTTTTTGCAGCCATTCTTTAGATTTTTCAATATTTCCTTTTGCTAAATTAACGATTCCCAAATTCATCTCAGCTATCTGATGTTTAGGATTAATCTTCAACGCCTTTTCCATCGGAGGAATTGCCTCGTCGTATCGATGAAGATCAAAATAACAAACACCCATGTCAACTAAGACATCCGCATTGTTAGGGAATTTGTCAAGATATTCTTTATACAGATTAATTGCATCGTCCTTGAATCCGGCATCATTTTTCAAGTGGGCAAGCTGAAGCCGCAGATCGAAATTATTTGGGTCCGCTTTTAGTTGGGCAGCAAGCTCATTTATTCTGCTGACACTATTCAAATCAATACCTGATGACGGCTGCTGATTTACATTTTGAAAGCTTTCGGTAGTTGCCGACGTTGTACCGATACTAAAAACTCCACTGGTTATAAGAATAACTACTGCAACAATTAAAATGCCGGCAAATGCAATTATGATTGTTCGTTTATTAGGCTCGTTCGATTTTTTTTGAGTCATTACCGGTACCGATTCCGGTTTCGTTTTTTTCTTCTTCGATGATTGTTTTGACTGTGTTGATTTCTTTGTCTCGACAACCGGCAAATCTACTTTTTCTTTTTTCGTTATTGTTTGTGGTTGAACCGTTACTTTATTCTTGTCATGAAGTTTTACTCCGCATGCAGAACAAAAAGAAGAACCAATTTCATTTTCTTCTCCGCATGAATCACAAAGAAGAACTTCCGCACCAGCAATTTCTTCATTTACCTCTTCAACAGTATCAACATATTCCGCTCCACAATTTGGACAAAATTTATATTTTTCATCCAAAGAAATACCACATGAGGAACAAGTTTTCATGCTTAATTATTTCCTCTTTCAGCCATCCCTTTTCCAACAGCGGCTTTAAAATCTTTAGAAAATTTAAAAACCGGAACATAATGTTCCGGAACATTTACTTTTTCACCGGTTTTCGGGTTTCTAGCCAAACGGGCTGATTTTTTCCTTACTTTAAATGTTCCAAATCCTCTTATTTCAATTCCTTTTCCGCTTTTTAGCGATTCAATTACGCTATTAAAAAATCCTTCGATAACAGCTTCCGTCTCAAGTTTTGTTAAACCTGTTCCGGTGGCTACTATATCAACTAAATCAGCTTTTGTCATTTTATTTTTCCTTTATGCCGAAAAATCTTTCTAAGTATTTATAATTGAATGAGTTAAATTAAGCAATTGCCTCTGGAAATGCAAAAAAAATAGATTGAATAATACAGGATCGCTTCAAATTCGGTGTGTCTCGAAGTGAGATAGCTTCTCAAAAAATTTACCCAAATTGTTCTAAAAATCTCAAAAAACGAAAGATTTTTATTGGCACATAGTTTGGACAAGTAAGGAAAGATTAAATACGAGGAAATCATGGAACTTATACCAATCATCAAGTTAGCATTAATTGTTTTTTCAACAGTGCTGTTTTTTGTAATCTTGATCTCATACGCAATTTATAAAGCTAGATCAAAGAAAAATGATACCCCGGGCGGAAAAAAGAGCGGTCCGTCGAATGGAACTAAAATTCACAGAAGCCAGGCGAAAAATGAATCTCACGTTTACCGACGAGAATTGAGTAAGTCGGTACAGGTAGCAATGGAAATTGTTCCCCAAAGAGAAGTAAAGCGCGTGCCTGTTCTTGTGCGTGCACAGCCAAGATACCGTGAACGCTTCAAAATTGTGAATGATCAATCTGTTAACTATAAGATTTTTGAAACAAAGGCAGAAAAACCGAGAGTATTTTATCATCCCAATACTCAAGGTGCCAATAACTCATTTTCATTTAAAGCAAAAAGTGAAAATATTCTTGATAACTATTCGCTTCCAAATGAACCGCTAAGGAAATTAGCTCTTAAATAATTGACTTCAACCTCGTATCTTAAGTCACGCGAAAGCGTGACTTTTTTATTTTAAAGAAAAGGATCATCATGAGTGCCTATGAAAAACAAACTTCTCCGTTTATTGTTCCAACAACAGATGGAAAACTCATTGAAGAACATTTTGGAAAAGCTAGCATTGATTGTGGTGACTTTAGTGTAGCACACATGATAGCCCCTCCTGGATGGAGTGAACCAGCTCAAACTCCCGAATTCGATGAAATTACTTACATTATTTCCGGTAAGAAAAAAATTGAAGTTGATGGAGTAGAAATTATTTTAGAAAAGAATCAATCACTCTGTGTAAAAAAAGGGCATGAAGTCACATACGCAAATCCGTTTGCAGAAGCGTGTGAGTATGTTTCGGTTTGTATTCCGGCATTCACACTTGAAAGAGTTCACAGAAAATAATTACGCTTTTAGGCACTTGGAAGTCTTTCCAGATACGAGCTATTACTTAAGACGGTAAATGTTTCAGTTTTTCTAAGTTCCGGCAACGACAAGCAATTCATATAGCTCATAGAGCTTCGAAGACCGTCAGAGATACTGTTAATGACATTCTTCACCGTGCCTTTGTACGCAACCATCGTCTCCTCCCCTTCAATAAACTCATTCTTCATTTTCACTCCAAAGGAGGCAGAGCCGCGATATTTTTTCCAAAGCTGTCCATTGTATTTTATTACTTCACCGGGAGTTTCTCTCGTTCCGGCAAGCATTCTTCCCAGCATAACTACATCTGCGCCAAGAGAAAGCGCTTTAGCCACATCTCCCGGACTTTTAATTCCGCCATCAGCAATAATTTTAATTTTTAAGCCTTCCTGTTCTCTTGTAAACAGGACATCCAAAATGGATGAAACCTGCCCAATGCCTATTCCGGTTTGAATTGATGTTGAACAAACACTACCACTTCCTATTCCGACACGAACAGCATCAGCCCCGGCATCTTCAAGTTGTCTCAAGGTTGCGCCGTTGGCAATATTTCCAACAATCAGTTTTACGTCGAAATGTTTTTTAACTTCTTTCGTCTTTTGGATTACTTCTTTGTTGCTTGCGTTTGCGGTATCAATACAAATGATCAATTTTTTATCGACCAATTTTTCAACAACGGAGAGTTCGGTATTTAATCCGATTGAAACACTTCTCAGCCTTTCCAATTTTGTTTCGGACGAAATCACCTCATCAAGAGAAGAGTCAAATCGGTTTAGAATTCCGATGCAGCCGAGGCTTGTTAATTCTTCCGCCATGTCTATTCCGGTAACAGTATCCATGGGGCTGGAGAGTACCGGCAGATTCAATTTTAACCCGAGGAAATCGCACGTTGTGTTCGGTTCATTTCTTGATTTTACCCGCGATACCTGCGTTGGCACAAGACTAATGTCATCGTATGTTAGTGACTGATAAAATTCATTGAGTTGTTGTTTTGTGTAAATTTTCATGCTTACCTCATTGTTTCATAAAGTTGTTCTACTTTATCTAAAATCTGTGACATTTTATTTATTGTTGCTAATATGGGTACAGAAGAATTCATATCCACACCGGAATCCTTCAACAAATCTAAAGCATATTTTGAATTTCCCCCCTTAAGCATTTTGAAATAATTTGGAACGGCGGTTTCCGGTTTTCTTTTTACTTCTTGCGAGAGTAAATTGGAGGCTGCAAATCCCGTTGCATACTGATAGACATAAAAGTTGTAATAGAAATGCGGAATCCTTGCCCAGGTATATTCCTCCTCAATATCAACAACCATTGTGCTCCCCCAATATTTTTGATAGAGATTTTTGTACAATGATCTGAAATTCTCTGATGATAAAGCATTTTTCTCTTCAACCAGCCGGTAAATTTCCGACTCAAACTCAGCGAACATTGTCTGCCTGTAGAAAGTTGTAGTTACATTGTTCAAATATTTTTCATACAACGATAACTTTTCCAAATTATTCGAACTATGTTCCACCAAATAATCGAGCAGCAGCGATTCATTAAAAGTCGAAGCAATTTCGGCTAAGAAAATTGAATACCCTGCGTACACGTAGGGTTGATTATCCCCCGTAAAATACGAATGCATATTATGCCCCATCTCATGCGCAAGTGTAAAAACATCATTCAGAAGGTCGTTCCAATTTAAGAGAACGTACGGATGAACTCCATACGTTGTTCCCGATGAATACGCTCCGCTCCGTTTAGCGCGAGTTTCACAAACATCAATCCACCGTTGCGAAAAGGCTTTATCAAGGATTCCCAAATATTCTTCTCCTAAAGGGATTAAAGCTTTTTTCACCAACTCAACTGCATCATCATAAGAATATTTTTTTTCTTCAAACTTGAAGAGCGTTACGTACGTATCATAAGGGTGAAGTTCATCTAGATTGAGAATCTTCTTTTTCATCGAAGCCCAACGGTGCATCGGCGAAAGATTTTTACCAACTGTGTCAACTAATGTATCGTAAACGTCAACCGAAATATTGTTTTTAAATAGTGACGCCTCTTTAGCAGATTTAAATTTTCTCGTCTTCGCGGAAAAAATATTCCCTTTTAAATTCCCCATTAACAGTGACGAGCAAGTGTTTGCAAACTGCATAAATGGTTGATAATAGGCTTTGTACGCTTCAGAGCGATATTTTCTGTCGGTTGAATATAATGCCGAATAAAATCTTCCATGAGAAACCTCAATGCTATTTCCTTCTCCGTCTTCAATTTGAGGAAATTTCATATCGGCATTTGTCAAAAAGGAAAAAGCTGTGCTCGGGACATCTTTCAATTCTGAGGCGTTCGCAAGTATTTCCTCTTCCTTTTGAGAAAGCGTATGCGGTTTGTCCCTTACCATATCATCGATGAAGTGTTGATAGGGTTTCAATTCTTCAAGCGCAGATATCCAACTCATCAGTTGAGATTGTTCAACTCGAAGTAATTCCGGTTTGAAAAAAGATTGCGATGAAAGATATTCCGTGATAAGACTTTTAATACGGCCGTCCATTGACTGGTACTTTGGAACTGACATATCTGAGTCTTTGGAAAGCATGGCGTAAAGCCGAAGTTTTCCAAGGAGAATTCCGATTTTTTCAGAAGCTTTTAAATACGCAAGTAATTGCTCCCCAGATTCTGAAATATTCTCCTCAAACTTATTCAACTCCGGGAAAGAATCCGAAACTCGCTTAAAATCTTCTTCCCACTTGTCATCGGAAGGATAAATATCATCTAAATTCCATTTTAAATGAAGTTCGATTTCATCACGTATGGGAAGTGTAGTTGGTTTGGTCATAGAAAAAATTCTTTAGTAGTTATTAAAAACGGTACAAATATACAAACTTAGCGGAATTGGCAAGATATTGACCAAAATACTTGGAAGATTCCATCCCGTTTCCGCTATTTTTTTTGTTTTTTTTACCCTTATAGAGTAACTTTGAACTCTTAATTAATTCACTAATCCAACTAATTAGTATAGTGTCCGATATGAAAGAACTAAGATTTAGATTCATTTTGATTATTGCCTTTATAGCAATAAGTGTGTATTTGCTTTACCCAACATACAAGGATTACGAAAACTCGAAACAGATCGCAAATTCGTTAAAAGCCGAGCGGTCTTTATTAAAGAAGAATAACCCTGGAATTTCTGCTGACAAACTTGATAATATGCTTCAAGCGATGTCTGACAGCATAAAACTCTCCAACCCGTCAATTCGTGAATATAGATTGAAACGAATTAAGCTGGGTTTGGATTTGCAAGGCGGTATGCGGGTGGTTCTTGAAGTTAATACTTTAAAACTTCTTGAAAAACTTGCCAATAATCCTGATGATGTTTTTCGCAATGTTGTTGCATCGGCCGGGAAAGAAGCAGCAATGTCTAATGAATCAGTTGTTGATATCGTTGGAAGAAAATTTCAAGAGAAGGGAATCCGTTTAAGCCGTTATTACGGAACAATCAGACAAGATGACGCGGAGATTCTCAAAAATCTGAAAAAACAAACAGAAGAAGCTGTTACACGCGCTCAGGAAATTATCCGTAACCGCGTTGACCAGTACGGAGTTTCTGAACCAAGTATTCAATTGCAAGGTGAACGAAGAATTATTGTTGAATTGCCGGGAGTTGCAAAAGAAGAAGAAGCAAGACAACTGCTTCAAGGAACCGCTCTGTTGGAATTTAAGCTTCTCAAAGAGCCTCAGTTCACCATTAACGTGATGGAACAAATTGATAAAGTACTTTCCGGGAAATCACTCGACAGTACCGCAGTTGACTCAACAAAATCAATTGCAAAAGCCGGCAAAGATAGTACCGCTGAGAAAAAAGATACCACCAAAAACAAAAAATTATCTCCGGAAGAATTTGCTAAAGAACATCCTTTCTTTACTCTTGCGATGATCAACCCGCAAAGTCAGTCTGCCGATGCCTATGTAAAAGGAGATAAAAAAGAAGCGTTGTTACGAATGCTTGCAAGACCTGAAGTTCAATCTATTCTTGATGCAAGCAACGCAGAATTTGTTTTCAGCGCAAAACCTGTAACCCACCAAGACGGACAAGGGGTTTTCGTCCTCTACCTTGTAAATAAAACCGCTGAATTGACCGGAAGTGTTGTTACCAACGCAACCTCGAACATTGATCCTTCTACATCCGCCCCGGTAGTAAATATGGAAATGAACTCTGAAGGTGCAACCGAATGGGCACGCATCACCGGAGCAAACGTAAATAAACGTTGTGCTATCGTGCTTGATAACGTAGTATATTCAGCGCCGGTAATTCGCAATAAAATACCCGGTGGAAGATCTCAAATTGAAGGAAGTGCTGATCTGCAAGAAGCAAAATTACTTGAAATCGTTTTGAAGGCCGGTGCTCTTCCTGCGCCTGTTGACATCATAGAAGAAAGAACGGTTGGACCGTCACTCGGGCAGGATTCAATTAATCAAGGATTTAACTCGGCTTTATACGGATATCTGCTTGTTTGTATTTTCATGATTTTCTATTACCGCAAAGCGGGAACAGTCTCAGCAGTTGCGCTCTCTCTCGTTATCTTGTTCATCGTTTCGGTGCTTGCGTACTTTAAAGCCACGCTTACGTTACCCGGTATTGCTGGTATCGTTCTTACCATCGGTATGGCGGTAGATGCGAACGTACTTATCTTTGAAAGAATTAGAGAAGAACTCGCAACAGGAAAAACGATGAAAGCTTCCATTGAAAGTGGTTTCGCAAAAGCACTTTCCGCTATCGTCGATTCAAACATTACAACATTTTTTACCGGTATTATTCTCTACCAATTTGGAACCGGTCCGGTACAAGGGTTTGCCCTTACGCTGATGATTGGTATCGGAACAAGTTTATTGGGAGCCCTTGTAATTACAAGAGTACTCCTTGACTTTATGTTATTCAAAGGATATAAAATAACTCTCGGTTAATTTTAGAAAGACTTTTAGGAGCAAAATTAGATGCAGCTATTTCATAATTTAAGTATTGATTTCATGGGAAAAAGAAAGTTCTTTTATGTCCTTTCTTCTACACTTTTTATTGTCGGAATGCTCAACATTGTATTCCGGGGTTTGCAATTCGGTATTGACTTTAAAGGCGGAACCGAAATCGTTGTAAAGTTTGAGGACCCGATTAAGGTTGCAGACCTTCGCGAGAATTTAAAATCTACTGGACTTGGAGAGGTCGAAATAAAAACTTTTGGAGACAACACCGGAGCGCTTGTTCGTACCGAACTTCAAGCATTACCGGAAAGTATTTTCCCAAAGGTACAAAAGAAAATTGAAGAAGATATCGTTTCTTCTTTTCCGGCTTTGAACGGCGCTTTTCATTCAGCAAAAACTAATAATTCAATCACGTATACATTCGCAAATCCCGATACGGCTTCCGCGGTAGCGAATAAACTCTTCCTTGACGGGTTTCAATCCGGCAAGGCAAACGAGGAAGTTACCAATACACAAGTAGTCGTTCAAGTTGGTATCTCCGATTGGATTAAAGAAAATTTGAAAGACAAGGTAAAAGGAAATTATTTCCAAATCTTGAGAGAAGAACGGGTTGGCCCGAAAGTAGGAAACGAGTTGAAGCAAGATACCATTATCGCGATTGCGCTCTCGTTAATTGTGATCTTAATTTATCTCGCATTCCGCTATAAATTCATCTTCGCGTTTGGAGCCGTTCTCGCTTTGTTTCACGACGTACTCATCACCTTAGGGTTGTACGCTATTCTTTACAACGTAATACCCGGTATAAATCTTGAAATTAATCTTACGGTTGTTGCTGCGTTCTTAACGCTTATCGGGTATTCAATCAACGATACGGTTATCGTTTTCGATAGAGTTAGAGAAACTTTAAAAGTTCATAAAACCGAAAAACTGGGAACGCTTATCAACCTGGCTATCAACAAAACGTTAAGCAGAACGGTGTTAACCGGAGGTACTACCTTGATGAGTATTTTCGTGCTTTTACTCCTTGGTGGTGAGGTATTAAGAGCTTTTGCATTTACTATGTTCTTCGGTATTATCATCGGAACATACTCCTCGGTATTCGTAGCGAGCGCAATTGTTTTGGACTACGCTAACAAGTACCACAAAACAGTTGAGTTCTAAATCGTCCGATAAATTTTAAAATGAAAAAGCCGGATAATCATCCGGCTTTTTTTATGCGCAATTTTTCCTTATAAAACATAAAGCGTAATCATAGTAATATCATCTGACTGCGGTTCGCCCGAAACAAATTTATCAATCTCCCCTTTTATCAGTTCTAGAATTTCTTGAGATGAAGTAAAACTTTTCCGGCAAAGAAGTGATTCTAATTTCTGGTCAGAGAACTCCTCATCATTTCTATTTTTTGCTTCCGTAACACCGTCTGTAAAGAGAACAACAATATCCCCTTTTTCTAATTGAATAGTTTCGCTTTCGTAGGGCACAAATGTTTTCATCACGCCAAGAAGCATTCCTCCCTTATCGAGGTATCTTATTTTTTTATCCCGGATTAACAGCGGCGGATTATGTCCGGCATTGACATAAGTAATTTCCTTTTTCAGTTCATTCAAGTACATCCAGAAGAAGGTAATAAATCTGCCGTCCGTTGTGTTTTCTGAGACCAAATCATTGATCACACGGGTTGAGTCGGCTATCTCTCCCCCCTGCCTTGTTATAGATTTTAAGAACGCCTGCAGATTCGCCATCAGCAATGATGCAGGAACGCCTTTCCCGGAAACATCGCCAATGCCGACAAAATAACCGTTATCGTCAGCTTTGATGATGTCGTAATAATCTCCGCCGACTTGCTTGGAAGAAATGCTGACAGCTGAAATCTGAATATCCTTTAGTTGAGGAATTTCTTTGGGGAATAAATTTCTTTGAATGCCTTTGGCGATTTCAAGTTCCTCTTCAAGCTTTTGCTTCTCAAGCGCTTCTTGAAAAAGCCGTTTGTTTTCTAATGAAATAATTGCCAACGTTCCAAGCGAATTGATAAACTCAATATCCGTTTCAGAATAAGGAATATTGTTCATCCGTTTTCCGAGAAGAATTAGTCCCCGAGTTTCTCCATGCAGCTGCATCGGAACCATAAGATTAAAATTATATTTCGAAAAATTCGGGAAATGAGTTTCAATCTGTGCTGCATCTTTTACCGATTCAATCGACTGAATATTGAGATACGAAAGATGACTTAATAGCGGAGCCTTCGGCACCGTCGACTCAAGAAGCTTGGGTTTGTTTTCATCTAAAACGACAACCGCATACGTGGAGAGGAGAAAATGACCTAACAATGAGTAAACTAATAATTTGCTAATTCTGTTTTCATCAGTAAGAATACTGAATTCTTTTCCAAGCTCAAAAAGTGAACTAAGGCGATTCACCCGCGAATCAAGCATCCGGTTTACATCTTTAATTTCTCCAATGAACATCGCGTTTTCCACCGCCGTTGATGCTATGTTCAAGAGAGTGAGGAGAAATTGTTTCTCTTCATCGGTATACGGCTGCTCGTTTATCTTTTCACCCAGACAAAGAATGCCCAAACATTTTCTTGGAGAACATATTTTTTCCGCGAAAACGAGATGAGTTTTTTCGAGATAACTTGGTAATTCAACACTAGTAAAGGTTTGTTCATCTCCGGTTAAGTTAGGGAAATCCGCAAGCTGTTCTTCACTGAGTCCCTTCGCACTGAGAATTTTCATCACGCCGTCTTGAGGAAGAATGATACAACCGCGTGTAGTTAAAAATTTTCCAAGACAAGTGAGGAGCAGATTATTCAGAGTGAATTGGAGATCGAGACTGGAGTTTACAACCCGGCTGAATTCAACTAAAGCCGTCAGATTTCTTTTTAGCTTAGTGAGTTCAAGTTTTTCCATTGAGTGCTATGCTATTTTTTTTGTCAAAATTAATTGGTTGCCGTCTCCGGCTTGGGAATGATATTCCACGTTATCCATTAGGTGGCGCATTAAATGGAGGCCCAATCCGCCAACGCGACGTTGTTTCAAATAGGTAGGCATATCGGGATCTGCAATTTGGTTGGGATCAAAACTTTTACCGTGATCGATAAGGAGAACTTTAAATTCCGTTTTAGATATCAAGACACGAATGATGAATTCGGCGGACTCATCATAATTATAAGCATGTTTGATAATATTAGTGCATGCTTCGTCAACGGCGAGAACAATTTTGTCAACTATTTGTCTGCTGAGACCGGTGTGCAATGCTTTCTCTTCAACGAATTCCCTGATCACAATCAAGTTCTCCGTTGAACTTTTTACCTTCATTTCAAAAATATTTTTTTGTGCTGAATTCACAACGCATCTTTGCCGTTATTGGTTAAACTTTGTAACTGCTTCATTCTCTGTTGAAAAAATTTCGTAGAGAAGGGGAAATCCGAGAAGATCAAAAATGTTGTAGACATTCGGCTGCATGGCTGCTAGTTTAATGTCTCCGTTATTTGTTCGCATTGTTTCAATAAAAGCCATAAACACACCCAAACCGGCACTGCTTATATATTTTAGTTTCTCGAAGTTGACCACAACCTTATACTTATTTTTAGATATAAGCTCGGAAATGGCCTGCTCCAGATGCTGGGCAGTATGCGCATCGAGATACCCGTTAAGTTCAATAATGTTGACTTCACCGTTCTCACGATGATTGGTTGAAAACTCAGCCATGCTGTTTCTCCAAATTATTTTTCCATTTAAAAAGTAGTAATGTTATATCGTCATGCTGCGGGGTACCGCGCGAAAAGAGTGAAACCTGTCTCATAACATTTTGTGCAATCATGGTAACCGATTCTGACTGGGATTCTTCAATTATTTTCTTCAAAGTGGTTACGCCAAAGTCACGCAAATTCTCATCCTTTGCTTCAGTAACTCCGTCAGTATACAAAACAAAAATATCATTTTCTTTTAATTCGAGAGAATATTCTTCAAGAAATGTCTCAAATTTTTCTGTGTGGGTAAGCCCTAACCCTACTCCGTTGGGAAGAATTTCCTTCATCCCGTTGTTCCTTACCAAGAGCATGGAAGTGTGTCCTGCCCGCGAAAGATAGAGCTTCTCTTCAGTGAAATCGAAGACACCGAAAACCGCAGTGATAAAATTCTTCTTTCCAAGTGTCCGTTCAATAATTGAATTAGTTTGGACTAAAATGTCTTTCGGTTTGGTATAGGTGTTTACCAGCGATTCTATTATTCCCCTGAGTTCAGCCATAATAAATGCGGCTGAAATTCCTTTGCCCGAAACATCTGCAATTACAAAGCCGAACTTGTTTCCCGGAAGTTCAAAGAAGTCGTAATAATCACCACCAACTTCAAACGCGGGGACAAAGACAGAAGAAATTTCCAAATGCTCTACTTGCGGGATGTATTGAGGTAAAATTTTCTGCTGCATTTCTCTAGCCACATCAAGTTCACGTTCAAGCCGTTCTTTTTCAATTGAAGCCTGCAGCAGTTTTGCGTTCTCAACTGCAATTGATGAATAATCGGAAAATGTTTCAAGAGCATTTCTATCCTCTTCGTCAAACGGAACTTCCGCTTTCTTTGCAACAAAAAGGTAACCATTAATTTTTTTGTGTGATTTTAAAGGAGCGGCTGCAGCGTAACAAAACTGCTCATTTTTTGTTTCCAGATCGTTGCATACGGCTACATTCAGAAAGGAGATTTCATTTTCAGTCTGCTTATTCTTTTGCGAAAGCAGAACGGACTGAATCTTATCGGCAGTTACAAATCCAATGTTTTTTGGTGCTACCGGTGTTTTTGTTTCATCGTCAAGCAGGATGATCCACGCGGCATCGGCATTGCAAACTTTAATCGCCAAATCCGTAATTGTATCGCCAAGTTCCTTAAAATCAAGAACTTGATTGATAAGCCGGCTCAACACCTGGAAGGATGAAACCTCCGCGGCTTTTCTGTCAAACGCTTCCGCGGTGGGTAGATGGAAAAGAGTAATCACAAAGAGAAAACTAAAATAAATGATGCCGTAAACATTCAACAGAAGATTAAAATAGTTGAGTGAAAGAGAAAAGTTGTTCAGTACTTTGGTAACCGCGTTTTGCGAATTGATAACCGTAATTGAAAGAGCAAAAAGAACAATCAAAGCCATTGAATAAAGAAGTAATTGTTTCTTTTCTTTTTTGGAGAGAAACGCTATCCATGAAATTTTGAGCGAGTTAATCACCATCAAAATAACCGCGTTGGCGGTAAATGCCATCTTGATAAATTCCCAATTTTGGTACTTGTCCAGCAGTGTTGACATTGAAGAAAGAACGAGAAAAACCCAGAGCGCGGTGAAGTAGGTTTTAACATTTCGTCGCTGTTTAAGAAAAAAGAGGTGTCTGAAAACAAGGAAAATATATGCGAGAATTAAAATAACAACGAGATCGAAGACGTACGTCACAAGCGAAACAAATATGGCGTTCGCGGAAAGGAACTCAATTTGGTCTATTCCAAAAAGAGAATGAACACCGTCAAAAAATTTATAAACCACAATTCCTGTTAAACTCAAAAACATCAAGCTTTTTACGAGAGTAATCGGGGAAAATCTTTTCTGAGTTTGAAGCTGATTCAGATTAATGATAGAATAATAGAAAACAGCTAAAATGAGCAAATCACTTGTGAAGGAGAGCAACAGCGTGTTGGCAGTAAACATCATCCGGAAAAGGAATAGCCCGGCAACAGCGATCAGCAAAAACTGAATGCGAGGCTGCTGCGTTATTTTAGATGATAGTTCCATACCGTACCGGTTAAATGAAGTAGTCCATATTCTTTGCTTCAAATTATTAACTTTTTTAGGGAAATAAAATAGGAGTTGTATGAGCGGTAATTTAGTCGGTTAAAAGGATTATGGGAAAAAAGGAGGAAAAACCGGTGAGTTTCTCCTCCATAAAAGCTGGCGTTCAGCGGCGAAATTAAATTTCTATTGGCGTTTTCTTAACCGAATTTTTCTTTATCTGGTCTTGAAATTCTTTTTTGAGTTTCTCGATTTCCGACCGGAATTTTTCCATCTCTTTTTTAAAGACTTCCATATCCATTGAAACACTCGGAGCTAATTTTTCGAACGGAATCTTATAAAGTTGATTCGAATCAAGCGGTGTAGAAGGATTTGCGAAATACTGCTGGAAAAATTTGGCTATTGAGTCAGGGTTGGAAAAAGTCATTCCGCCGTGAAAATTGAATTCAAGTTTCTTTAAATCTTTCTTCTTCGGCTTGTCACCGAACGAAACGGTATTTTCTCTTCCGGGGGCATCCACTTGAATATCCCATTGTAAATTCTTTAATTGATTAAACGCAAAATCCAATGCATCGTTGAGAGAATCGAAATTTGGGACAAAATTTCTTACTTCAATTTCCCGCGGAATTTGAATTCTGCAGACGGAAGAATCCACCATAATTTTTAGATTATTTGTCTTCCCAAGTTCATCGGGAAATACCCGAACATCAATGCGGAGCCGTTTCAACTTTGCGACGTCGTTATTTTGACGCTGCAACTCACTTCTAAATTTTTTGATTTCCTTCTTTAATTCATTTTTATCCACATGAAGTTTTTGCGTAAAAATGGTATCAGGAGAAAGTACAAAATAGGTATCACCGTCTCCGGCATCCAACGATGCTAATTTAACAGTAGCCGCAGAGGGTGAGGCGTCAAATCCCGCCGGAATAATTTTTTGAGAAACCGTTTTGTTTACTTTCGCTACGTAGGAAAGGAGATCGGAGCGAATGGCGTTATGATAATTCCAAATTTTCGGATTTACCGCAATGGTATTTTTCTCATTCACCAAAATGTGCGAAGCAATGTCGTCTGAGTAACTTAAGAGAATGGAATCAACATCTTCTTGTTGCTTGGCATTTAAGTTCAACGATTTTACAAATTTTGGAAGGTTGAACGCGTTTGCGGTGTTACCGGCATATTTCACTTCAACAAATTCATTGCCCTTGGTATCGCGCCATAACTGCAGCATCTGTTTATCTTCTTTGTTCAAAGGAAGATTATTATTGAAAGCAAAATTGAAAATATCGTCGCTGCTTAAATCGGCTACATAAACGAAAGGTTTTAAATTCTGAGTGTAGAAATCAATAATGTTTGATTTCTGTTTAGATAAAAATGTCGGGAAAAGGTCGGGATAAAATTTCAAGACACCCATCAATGAAAGAGAAATAATTCCGAATGCAACAACGGGCTTTTTCATAAAGGAATAAAACGTCTCCCCTTTTTTCTGCTGTTTGATGGTTTCCATCAATCTACCCGTGAAATAATCATCCTCCGGCAAGCGTTTGAAGGAGTTTATCTGCTCCTTAACTTTTTTCGATGCTTCCAAATCTTCACGCAACTCAGGTGAAGAAATAAGTTGGTCTTCAAGAATATCTTTCTCATGTTTCGGGAGTTCGTCGTCAAGGTAGGCAGAAAGTTGTTCTTTTTGTTTTTGGTTGTACCATTTCATCATAACAACTCCGTTTTGTAGGGTTCAAGAATTTTTTTCAGTGATTCTCGTGCCCTAAAAATTCTCGATTTAATGGTTCCAACTTCAACACCAACGGTTTCGGCAATTTCCTGATAGCTCAATCCTTCAAAATCTTTCAAGATTAATGGAGTTCTCAATTTTTCCGGAAGCCGGGCAACACCTTTCCTCACAATTTCTTGAATTTCGGCGGAGTCATGCGTGGTTGTAGGTGCATAAGAAATTTCCTCCTCCGAAGCTGAAAGAGGTGAAAGAATGCTTCTGATTTTAACTCTGCGCAGATGGTCCCGGCACTTGTTAATGGTTATGCGGTAAAGCCAGGTTGTAAATTGGGATTCAAACCTGAAATGATTGAGTTTTTTGAAGACAGTGATAAAAACTTCTTGGGAAAGATCGTCAATCATATCCGGGCTGTTCAGGGTAACAAAAATCAAATTACGAACTTTTTCTTTGTGCCTGTTTACGAGCGTTTTGAAAACCGATTCATCTCCATCGATAAAGCGTTTGATGAGAGAAAAATCATCGTTCAGTGTTAAAATGGTTTGTGGAATCACTTTTGTATCGTTTTTTGTTTCGTTCATACTTTTGACGATTTATGATGAAATTTGTTCCGTTTAATTTTGCACAGAAAAATAGTATTCTTCTTTACAAACCGCTCTAATTTTGGAAGACCGGTATTTTTATTATTTAAACGGAAAAATCATTCCATGAATTCCCTATTCCGGAAGAATTAATAATAAAAAAACTTGGAAAAGAGGGTATAGCTGATTAATTTTTCAGTGAAAAAAATAAGGAGAAATCCATGAAAATAAAAGTAGTCGAAAAATACGAAGCCGTGGTCATTGAACTGTCAGGAAGTGCTCTCGGCGGCAGCGAAGCTAACGAATTCAGCGAAACCTTGCGAAAGCTGTTAGCGGCGAACAAAAAGAATATCATTGTAGACCTTGGCGAAGTTACTTTTATGAACAGCTCCGGTTTGGGTATGCTTATCAGCGGTTTAACTACCGTTAAAAAAGAGAACACGTCGTTCAAACTTGCGCGAGTTACCGAAAAAATTGAAAGTCTGTTGGTAATCACCAAGTTGACAACAATTTTTGAATATTATGACACCGTTGAAAACGCTGTCAAATCTTTTTCAAAGTAATTGAGTAGAAATAATTTTTGAAAGCTCCGGGTATCGTCTATCCGGAGTTTTCTTGTGTTTAAATGTGAAGGAAGTTTATGGCTGTATCGGTGCTTGTCGGTAGTCAATGGGGAGATGAAGGAAAAGGGAAAATTGTTGACCTCCTCTCGAATTCTTACGAAATCGTTGCAAGGTATCAAGGAGGAGCGAACGCGGGACACACGGTGGAAATCGGTGACCAGAAATATGTTCTGCACCTCATCCCTTCAGGTATCCTACGCGAAAACATAATCTGTGTAATCGGCAATGGCGTGGTTATTGACCCGGTTGCTCTGCTCGACGAAATTGCTTTTCTCGAAAGTAAAAATATCTCCGTAAAAGGGAGACTCTTCATCAGCCAAAACGCTCACCTTATTATGCCGTATCATAAAATTCTCGACTCGATAAATGAAAGCGGTAAAAATAAAATAGGAACAACGGGAAGAGGAATTGGTCCTTGCTACATTGATAAATACGCACGTAAAGGGATAAAGATCAACGATCTTCTTCACCCTAAAGTTCTTGAAAGAAAAATTAGAGAGAATTTAGCGGAGAAAAACCTCCTCTTAAAAGAAATCTACCATCACGAAGAACTTGACGTTGATGAAATTATTAAATCGTATTTAGAGTTTGATGAAAAAATTGATCCGTACATTACTGACGTACCATCGTATCTCAATCAGGCAATCAAAGAAGGAAAATCAATTTTACTTGAAGGCGCTCAAGGGGCATTATTGGATGTCGACTTCGGTACATACCCATTTGTAACTTCATCACATCCAACATCGGGTGGAGCTTGTACGGGCACAGGTATTCCGCCAAACAAAATATCCGACGTAATTGGAATTGTAAAAGCGTATACTACCCGCGTTGGCGAAGGTCCTTTCCCTACCGAATTGCTTGGTGAAACAGGAGAAAAATTACGAAAAATCGGAAGCGAATTTGGAGCAACTACCGGTAGACCTCGTCGTTGCGGCTGGTTTGACGCATTTCTCGTGAAATACTCTTCGATGATAAACGGTATTGATTCCGTTGCTTTAACCAAGCTTGATGTGTTAAGCGAATTTGATCAAATAAAAATCTGCACCGGTTATAAACACCAGGGGAAATTGTTGAAGTCATTCCCAACAGATTTTGAGCGTCTTTCTACTATCGAACCGGTTTATAAAACCGCCAAAGGATGGAATCAAGATATTTCGCACTGTGAGTCGTACAAAGATTTACCCGCGGCAACAAAAGAGTACATCAAATTACTTGAAGAAGAAGCTGAGATTAAAATCACCATCGTTTCGGTTGGACCCAAAAGAGCTCAAACATTTTTTGTTTGATAACAAACAGGATATTCTTCCATGAAAATGTCCGGCGGACCCGCGTCAGTAAATATTAAAATCATCCTACTGATAATTGCTATAAGCATCGGCGGCGGAACACTCTTTTTTACGAGCGACTTAGTAGAAAAGCTGCAAGAAAAAGAAAGACAGATTGTGCAACTGTATGCAAAGGGGTTGGAGTATGTTGCCAACTCGTCTGACGTGAACGCCGATATTACCTTTCTTTTCGAAAATATCATTCGTCCGATTGACTTCCCTCTTATCCTTACCGACGAAAATAATAACATCAACCTCAAGAGCAAGTCTGATGTGAGAAATATTCGGTACGACTCAACCTTATCCGACGAAAAGCTTGTCTCCTTTCTTCACAAGAAAATCAAGGAGATGGATGAGGCGAACAAACCAATAAATGTTACGTACGTTTCCGGCAAGGATACAATTATTCTCACCCGAATCCACTACGGAAATAGTGAACTCATTAATCAGCTAAAATATTATCCTTACCTGCAAATTCTTATCGTGGGACTTTTTATCATCATCGGTTATGTTGGCTTCAGTCAAATAAAAAAAAGCGAACAAAGCAATATTTGGGTGGGCATGGCAAAAGAAACCGCTCACCAATTCGGCACCCCTATTTCAAGCTTAATGGGGTGGATTGAAATTCTAAAACTTCATTTCCAGGACCCTGACAAAGTACTTGACACCGCGGAAGAAATTGAAAACGATGTTGAGAAGTTAAATAAGATCACAAACAGATTTTCCAAAATTGGCGCAAAACCGGAACTCAAACTCGGAGATGTGACCGAACTTTTAACTCATGTTGTTGAATATTTCAAACGGCGAATTCCCCAGACAGGCAAATCTGTTGTAATTGAATTAATCGCCGAGAAGGAAATTCAAGCAAAAATTCATCCTGAATTGTTCGAATGGGTTATCGAGAATTTGATAAAGAATGCGCTCGATTCCATCTCTCACGACCACGGCAGAATTACCATTTCTGTTAAACAGGCAAAACACAAAGTTGAAATTGAAGTAGTCGACAACGGCAAAGGCATTGATGCGAAAAGGCGGAAAGATGTTTTTAGACCTGGATACAGTACAAAACGCCGTGGATGGGGTTTAGGATTAAGTCTCTCAAAAAGAATTGTTGAAGACTACCACAAAGGAAAAATTTTTGTGAAAGGAAGTATTCTTAACGAAGGAACTGTCTTCAAGATTATCCTCAACGCCTAAAATAAATTTCTTTTTTTTGATAAATTTTTCTCCGCTGAAATAAAATCCAAGTTTTCATTCCAATTTAGTGCAAAAATGTGGTACTGTTTCATGGCATAAGAGTTGTTAAATAGCGACCGTGTATGAAATAAGTACTTATCTCTGCATAGCACCCTCCTTATAGAAACACATAAACTGCCAAGGTCTTGCCCTCTTCCTTGGCAGTTTGCTTTTTAAAATAGAGCAACAACAGTTAGCACTCATCAATTAATATCAATTAAAAATTTATTGCTCGTAAGTGAAATCGTACTGTTGTTTTTATAGAAAAGTTCTAAGGGAGAAAAACAAAGAAGGCAGTTCCTGGGGATGACGTGGTTGCAAGCCGTGATGGACTTTGAAAAGATATTCTTCCATTATGTTGTTGAATAATATGTTTAATAATTGATAACCCCATTCCGGTGCCCTCAAATTTTTTGCTGTTGGAAGCGCGGTAAAAATCTCCGAAAATTTTAGACTGATCGGTTTCTGGAATACCTATGCCATTATCACATATTTCAATCACCATTCCCTCATTCTCATTACTCAACAGAATTTCAATCGTCCCCTCCTCTTCCGTATATTTCACCGCATTGGCAAGAAGATTAGAGAAAGCAATTTCCAACAAAAAAGCATCACCGTGAATAATTTTCTTTTCTTCTCTATTATCAAACATCGTCAGAGAAATGTTTTTTAAGTCGGTATGAATTTTAAGTTTCCGAATAATCGTTTCACAAATTTCACGAATATCAATCTCGCTTTTCTCAATCTCGTCAAGCAGCCTCAGTTTTGAAACCTTCAAAACATCGTTTGTCAACTCAATAGCTTCTGCAGATCTGGCACGGGCACGTTCAAGTCTTCCCGCAATTTTTTCGTCAAGTGGACCGAGAAACCCTTGCAAGACAACATCGAGATATGAATGTAAGGCTGTTAAGGGGGTTTTGATTTCATGCACCACACTCATTACATAGCGCTGCTTTTCATTTTCGGCGGTATTGAGCTGTTCCAGTGATTCAACAAGTTTCTGCTCCATCATGTAAAGCTGATGCGCAATTTTATTGGCGAGAACCACGCTCATCCACATAACAAACACAAACACAACAGACGAACTTACCAAATAGGTTGCATTTTGAAAGAGCGGTTCGCGGAGTAAACCCATTACCGCGTGATGAGGCAGCATTGAAAAATATTCTCCATAGACAAGAAGAACGTACACCGAAATAATGAATCCGGCGACAGAATAAATTACTCTGCCGGGTAAAATCAAACTTCCAATAATCATGTGAAAAATAAAGAGCATGGAAAGCGGCGACTCAATACTTCCCGTGTAAAATACAAGAAGCAATAACATCGATAAGTCAAGCACCATTTGCACCAACGAAAAATGAAGCGGATTAAAGCCATCAACTTTACATTGAACAAAACGTCTTAGATAGTGAAGTAAAATATTATAGATAAAGATGACAATAGTAAGTATGGTTAACGCATTTACTTGCGCAGGTGTGAAAGTAATTTTGAGAAGAAATTCAGAACTGAGAAGAAACGCAAGCAGCATGAAAACCGCACCGTACCGGAGTTTAATAAACCAAAGGTTTCTCCGGCGGATAGCTTTCCAGAATTCATCAAAGTAAACTGCCCAAGCAGGTACTAACGAAAGCATGATGTGTTCAATTCTCCTTAAACTTATGGTGCATGGAGAAGGAAAGCCGTGATGTCTTCACAGCTTTCCATGAATTTGTCATATGCAAATCTACGAAATATATTTTCCCCGTTTGGTATAGTGCGTGTGAAGCAATTTGTGCGAAAGCTTTCCACACGGACCTTCGGGCAAGAATTTTTCGTATATCATCTTTACGTAGGGATTATCATGCGACTTTCTTAACGAAAGCGATTCTTCTTCTTCGTAAATCGCTTTAGCACGTTTAGCACGTATCTCTGCCGAAGTAGGAATTGGCTGCCCACCGCCGCCAATACAGCCTCCGGGACAAGCCATCACTTCAACAAAATGAACATCACTGAGTTCTCCGCGTTTTAACATTTCCATCACGATTTTCGCATTAGCTGTGCCATGTGCTACAACAAATTTTAGTTCAACTCCTTCGAGAAAACTGTACGCAGGAAGACATTTTTCAAGCTTCACCGAAGCCTGCTTCACACCTTCAAATCCGCGGCATGCACCAATAACGAGATTCTCGAAAGGAACTTCTCTTCCCGTTACAAGTTCATAAGCTGTCCTCAATGCAGCTTCCATTACGCCTCCCGTAGCGCCAAAAATTAATCCTGCTCCGGAAGCATCACCAAACGGATCATCGAAATTACTTTTTGGTAATTCCGGTAAGTAAATTCCGGCTTCACGAATCATCTTGGCCATTTCACGGCTGGTAAGTCCGTAATCAACATCTTTAAATCCCGAATCATACATTTCCGGACGATTACACTCAAATTTTTTGGCAGCACAGGGCATCAACGCCACAGTTACAATGTCTGCCGGATCAATGCCTGCTTCCTTTGCGTAGAACGTCTTCAATAGCGCTCCAAACATTTGCTGCGGGGATTTAGCCGTTGAAAGATAACCAAGATATTCAGGGTAGAAGTGTTCGATGTATTTTACCCATCCCGGAGAGCAAGAAGTAAATTGCGGAAGCTTTACGGACGAATCTTTTTCCACCAAAGCTTTTTTTATTCGTGTCAGTAATTCGGTTCCTTCTTCCATGATGGTTAAATCGGCTGTAAAATTTGTATCGAAAACTTTATCAAAACCAATTCTGCGAAGTGCGGTGTTCAGTTCACCGGTAAACGAGTGTCCCGGCTCGATTCCAAATTCCTCTCCGATAGCCGCTCTTGGCGAAGGAGCTGTTTGAATTATGACATGCTTTTTCGGATTATCGATTACTGCCCAAATTTCATCCGAAGGATCATTTGCGCGAAGCGCCGACGTGGGGCACCTATTAATACACTGTCCGCAGTTAATACATATAACGTCCGCCAGAGGTTTATCGAGAAACGTTCCAACATGTGTTTCATGCCCACGGTGTAACGCTTCAAGCACGCCGACCTCTTGAAAATCGATGCAGGTTCTGACACAACGTTTACAGAGCACGCATTTATTCATATCACGCACAACCGCTGCAGAAGACCGGTCAACTTCATAGCGAGGCTCGGTTACATGCCCGAAGGGATAACTATCAACTCCATACTCTTTCGCAAGATTTTGGAGTTCGCAATTACCGTTTCTGAAACATGAATAACATTCGCCGTGATGTTCACTTAAAAGCAAATCGATGATATGCCTTCTTGCTTTTCTCACCATCTCAGTTGAGGTTTTGATATTGATGGGAGCGGTTATCGGAAATGAACAAGCTGTTTGCAGTGTTCGCATTCCTTCAACATCGACAACACAAACACGGCAAACTCCGGCAATGCAAAGATCGGGATGATGGCAAAGTGTGGGGATATGTATTTGATGAAGCTGGCATGCCTCGAGGATGGTTGTCCCTAACGGAACCGCAAATTTCTTTTCATTTATTTGAACCGTAACTGTACCGCCGATTGTTGTTAAATCAGTCGGCTTGTCAATTACATGTGCCTGCTGGCTAACAGGAATTCTCTCATTTACTTTTTTATACATGATGTGTTCCCTTTCCGTTTGATCCGAAGATTTCATCCTTGAAATTTTCGAGAATGGAGATGAAAGCATTCGGACTCGATTGCCCCAACCCGCATTTGGAAGCCATTTGCATGGTCTTGCCAAGTTCTTTTAAATTATGGATATACGAAAATGTGTATTCTCCATTTTCAATACGCTCAACGGCTTCCAAAAGTTTTGTGTTCCCAATACGGCATGGAGTACATTGCCCGCATGATTCTTCAACAAAAAACTTCATGAAGTTTTTCAAGACTTTTAACATATCGCGTTCATCATTAAAAATTATGATTGATCCGCCGGTGGCCGCGTCTTCATACGCCAAACTTCTTCCGAATTGCGATTTCGGAAGACATACTCCGGAAGCTCCGCCAACCTGTACCGCTTTGGCATCATCAGCTTCAACAATTTTTAAGACTTCGTTTATCGTTGTTCCCCAGGGTAATTCATAAACTCCGGGTTTTTTACAATCGCCTGATACGGAAAAAAGTTTTGAACCGGTTGAACGGCTTGTTCCGTACTTCTTGAACCATTCTCCGCCTTTCAGCAAAATATGAGGAACGGATGCTAAGGTTTCAACGTTGTTAACAACGGTTGGATGCCCGAGATAACCGGTGTTTACAGGATAAGGTGGTCTGTTTCTCGGTTCACCACGGTAACCTTCCAACGATTCGATAAGCGCCGTCTCTTCTCCGCATACGTAGGCTCCGGAACCAAGACGAATTGAAATGTCAAAATCGAGTCCCTCTTTCCCTAAAATATTTTTCCCAAGAAGGTGATCATTTCTTAATGATTCAAGAAAGTCTTCAAGCGAAGCAAGCATGTATTCGTACTCGCCTCTTAAATAAACTATTCCGGTTTTTGCTCCGATGGTAAAGCCGCCGATAATCATTCCCTCAAAAACCAATTCAGGATATTCAAAAAGGAGAACTCTATCCTTGAATGTTCCCGGCTCTCCTTCGTCGGCGTTGCAGACAATAAATTTAATAGGAGAGACCGAAGCAGCGGACAACATCCATTTGGTAGCTGTCGGAAACCCCGCACCGCCTCTTCCTTTTAAACCCGATGCCTTTAATTCGAATAAAATATCCTCACGACCAATTTCGAGAGCTTTTTTAAGTCCTTCTCCACGTTGATACTCAGAGAACAACACCGGACCATTCCGTTTTTCGGTTGCAAATTGTAGTGTTTTCATTTGAGTACCTATTTAATTTCGTTTAAGATGTTGATGGCGGTTTCGGGATCGAGTTTTGTATAGACACGCTCATTCACCAGCATTGCCGGCCCTTGATCGCACATCCCAAGGCAGTTAGTATGTTCAAGGGTAATTCGTTTATCCTTGGTTGTTTCACCAAAAGAAATTCCAAGCTCACGCTGAACGGCTTCTTCAATTTTTTCTTTTCCGAACATCTCGCAGGAAATCGTTTGGCAGAGCCGTACAATATTTCTTCCTTTCGGTTCCGTGCACAGAAAGGAATAAAACGTAACTACACTGTTTACTTCAACAGGGTGAATATCAAGCAAACGGGCAACCTCTTGCTGTGCAAAATCGGAAATGTGTTTATATTTCCGCTGAATGGCTTGTAAAATTTGCAGAAGCGCCGAGCGGTCCTTGCCGTATTTTTCAACTAAAAGTTCTATCTCTTCCGAGAGAGCATTTTTTTCAATAACCAGCATCACTTCCCTCCTTTCGCCAAGTTGAGCAAGCGCTCTACTTTTTCCACAAGAAGCGACGGGGGAATTGGTTTTTCCACAAAATCATCCACCGGAACCATTTCACTTACGCCAAAATCCATCCCAATGGTTTTGGATACCGAAGAGTACATGAGAATGGGGATGGTGATTTTATTTCTTCTGAGTTTTTGTGCGAGGAAAAATCCGTCATCCGGTTCTATCATCATTACATCAAGAATGATTAAATCCGGGTTGGATGAGGTTACTAATTTAAATCCGTCATCGGGATTTGATGCTGTAGAGACTTCGTGCCCCTTTGCTGTAAGTACCAGGCTACTGGCATCAAGAATGTCGGGGTCGTCGTCAATGATGACTATCTTTGCCATGATTGATCCTTTCTTTCAAAACATTTCCTGACTATGTACGTACTTTACTACACGTTAGATGCCAAACGCAATAGTAAAAATGATTTGTTTTAAGAGGGCTAAACGATTCTTGGGCGCAAAACTTGCGTGATTTCTTACTTTCAAGAACTTTGGAGCGATTAGCAAGAATAGTTGATAAATGAATAATTTCTCAGTTGCTGAAAGTAATGAACGGCTTTCAACTTTCCTCTCCTTGAAGTTGAAAAACAAAATGTGGAGTAAGTTTGAATGACTTATTGAATATGTGTAAACATTTTGTCGAAGGCAAAAAATACTTCTTCTTTTTCAGCCTCCACATCAAGGAGAATTTCACCTAAATTTTTCAGGAGAACGAATTTGATTTTTCCATCTCTATTTTTCTTGTCGGAGAGCATTACTTGATAAAGATTTTCTTTGCTCGGTTTTTTAATCGCCCGGGGTAATCGTACTGTTAAAGGAAGTTCAAGAAGTTGATGTAACAGTTGGTCGGAAAGAAATCCTTTTCTATGCGATAAATAAAGAGCGCAAATAATCCCCGCAGTTACAGCTTCGCCATGTTTAATCCTGAAATTCAATTCGCTTTCAAATGCGTGAGCAAAGGTATGTCCAAAATTCAAAATTTTACGGAGCCCGGATTCTTTTTCGTCATTTGCAACAACTTCCGTCTTAATTTGAATTGAACTCGCGATTATTTTTTCGGTCTTGCGAAAATCTTTGTTATAAAAAGATTGAGAGAGCTTTTTCACGTTATCATAAAAGCTTTTGCCGGAAAGAAACGCATATTTAATAATTTCTCCCATGCCGCAGGTAATTTCTGCATCGGGAAGTGTTTGAAAAAACGTTGAATCAATCAACACAAATTTTGGTTGGTAGAATGTCCCGATAATGTTCTTTGTCCCGGAAAAGTTTATTCCGGTTTTCCCTCCAACAGAACTATCCACCGCCGCTAAAAGTGTGGTCGGAAGATGAACAACGGGAACACCACGCATAAAAATTGAAGCGGCAAATCCGGATGCGTCTCCGGTAACCCCGCCGCCAATAGCAACAACAAGCGTGTCTCTCCCAAACTTGTTTGCCAGCATTACTTTGTGAATTTCCTCAATTTGATTGAAAGATTTTGACTTCTCCCCCGAAGGGATGATATGAATGCATTCTCTTTTCGTCTCAAACAATGAAGTTTCAAAATAAGTTTTGTACCGTTGGTAAACGTTACTGTCGATTATATAAAATTTTCTTTTGGGAAGCTTTGCCTTTAAGCAAAGTGAGTGGAAAAGTTTTAGACTTCCTTGGCCAAGGTAAATGTTGTAACCATTGTTTGTTAGTTTTAAAGGAAGAATTTTCATACACGCAACTTTCGTTTAATTAATCTCACCAAATCGTCGACAGTTTTCCCCACCGAAACTCCGTCTATCAAATAGATAATATCCGCCTGGTTGTAAATTTCTTCCCTTGTTTTTAGAATTGAAGAAATTTTCTCCTTCGTTTCCAAATACGATAAGGGAGTTCCATTTTCCGAAAGAAGCAACGGTCTGTCTGTTTTATGTTTTAGCCGGTGATAAATTTCTTCAGGTGAACTTTTGAGATAAATTGAGACTCCGCTACGTTTCACAAGATTCAAATTGTCTTTGTTAATCAGGGTTCCTCCGCCTAACGCAAGCACAAAATTTTCCTTTAAAGTTGCCTTTAGCAGCATCTCACTTTCCTTTTCGCGGAAGAATGACTCTCCTTTAGCAGCAAAGATATTTGAAATAGAATCATCAACTTCTTTTTCAATAAGTTTATCAAGATCGGCAAACTCCCAGCCGAGAACATTCGCTAATATCGGACCGATAGTACTTTTACCGGCGCCCATAAATCCTGTTAAAAATATTCGTTGAGGTTTCATATGGTCTTTAAAATAAAAATCCCTCTATCTTTATTGCAAAAATAGAGGGAGAAACTGTAATTCTGCAATTTATTTAGCGGTTAAAAAAGAGATACCGCTTATCAACAACATCCGCTTGTTTTTTCATTTGAGTTAACCAGGTTGTCACAAATGAGCTTCGTTTGTCTTGCATTAACCGTTCGCGTAATGTATTCTTTTGAGCATTAAAGGCATTTACATCAAAAGCATCTTTTGATAAAAGTTTTGCTAAGAAATATCCGCGGTTGGTTTTAATCGGTGCGGAAATTTCTCCGATTTTCAAATCATATACTTTGGCTGAGAAGTTGTACTCAACACCAATTTGGGGAATATTTCCTGAAAGGGTGAATAGCCCCGTTGTATCTACGTGAGCTTTTGCGAAAACATTCTTCGCTTGTTCGAAATTCCCACCGACAGTTTTCTTTATTTCTTCAATTAAGGATTTGGCTTTGGCAAACTTCTTCTCTTTAATCAAGAGAGCTTTAGCTTGTTTCTGAGCGTCTTCAAATTTTTGAATTCCTTCGTTCACTACCTCGGATACCTTAGCAACAACATAGCCATTGGTTCCTTTGAACACTTGACTAATCGTATTCAAACCATTATCGAAAGCAAATTTCAGGAGTGCTTTATTGACGCCGATTTTGGGTAAATACTGGCTCTCTTCATTAAACTCCGGAGTTTCTTCAATTTTATATTTTGACAAATCAGCTTCTTTGTCAAAACCGTTTTTCTCGGCTATATACGCAAAGTCGTTCGCTTGGTTGTATATATCATCTTTGGTTAATGAAGAAGGTTTAATCGAATTGATTATTTTTTCAACAATAAACTTCTTTGAAGTTTTACCGGTAACTTTAATGATATGATAGCCATAGCTGGTTTTTATCGGTTTTTGTACCACACCAACCGGTCCGTTAAAGACAGCTTCCTCAAACTCTTTTACCATTCTTCCTTTTCCGAACCATCCGAGGTCACCGCCATATTTTGCGTTAGCGATATCAGCGGAGTATTTCATAGCAGCTGTAGCAAAATCCAATCCGCCGGCAATTTCGTCGTAAACTTTTGTAGCCTGAGCTAAATCGTTTGCGTCATTTCCCGTACTCTTTATAAGTATGTGAGATGCTCGGGCTAATTCTTGGTTTGAAGCAACAGTTCCGCTGATGCGGTAAATTCCGTATGCGCCGTTTCCCGAAAATGGTCCGACCAATTCACCCGGTTTTGTATCGTCATAACTGCTATACAAATCTGCCGGTAATTGATCCACACTCATAGTATCCTTTGAATAGGGCATCTCTGAGTAGATATCGGAAAAATATTTGAAGGAAGCGGTATCGCTCTTCATCTTCATCATGACGTTTTTAAGATTTGTATAAATACCGTCCGAATCACTTTTTGACGCTTGAATAGGAAAGAAAACATACTTCAACTTTCTTTCGGCACGAACAAAAAATTCATCCGGATGTTCATCATAGTATTTTTTTACTTCGTCATCGGTAACTTTAAAATCAGTATCAGGGAAAGCATTTAAATCAATACCAACAAATGCAGCCTGCATCTTGATATTTAAATCGATATACTTTTGTTTCAACTCTGCATCGGTAAGATTAACCGTTGCCAATAAATAACTCTGCAGTTTCTGGCTGAGGAGTTGTTGTCTCACAACTTCTTCCGCTTGAACCAAAGCTTTTTTATTTCTCGGGTCAAAGAGAGCGCTCTCATACATTGAACGGTTAAATTTTCCGGTTGAGTCTATAAAATTTTTCTTAAGAAATTCGGGGGGATTAGCACCGAGGATATTGTCTCTAATTTCTTCGTCGCTAACTTTGATTCCAAACTTTGCGATCTGTTGATCAGTAATTGATTGAGTTATAATTGCGTCCCAAACTTGGTCACGGAATTGATCCATATTCTCTTCGGGGATATCGCGTCCTTCTGCTTTTTGATTATCTAAGGCACGCTGCATATCACCGGAAAATTCCTGATAGGAAATACTTTTTCCGTTAATTGATCCAACATTATTTGACCTTGCCCCTAATGCTTCCAAAACATTAGAGTCAGAAATAACCATAAAGAGTATGAATAATACGCCGACAGAAAGTATGAAGGCCGGAGCTAAAGACCGCATTTTAGCCATCATGCCCATAATTATATTTTCTCCATTTTAGTAAATTTAGTTTTGCAAATTAGACACATATGTCCTAAAAATCAACGCAAATTTTAAAGAAAGTTTGATTATTTTCATTTTAACGATAGAAATTGACTAGAATATGGCGAAAACGCGCAAAACCGAAATTATGAAAGCCGCCCAAAAAAGGTTTATCCGTCATGGCTTACACAAAACGACCCTTGAGGAAGTTGCCAGAGACCTCCGGATTGGGAAAGCAACGATTTATCACTACTTCCCCTCAAAAGATGAACTATTTAACCAGACGGTCTTACTCGAAATTGATGAATTTGTCACCACCATTAAAAATTATTTCAACAACGAAGAAGTTGAAATGAAGCAACGATTTCAAGAATATTTTCTCTTTAAAATGAAATTAGGTGAAACTTATCCACTCCTCTTTGAGGTGGTAAAGCAATCTCTCTGCGAGTTTACAAATGAAAAGTTTGTGCAGCTTCATCTCACCTTTTTACAGAAGGAAGAAGAAGTACTTAGGTTGGTTTTGCAATCTTTAAATAAGGAAACCTATTCGTTTATCGATAGCCAATTTACAAGATTACTGATAAGCCAAACTACCGGGACGTTATTGCTGTATCAGATGCAGAGAACACAAAACTTTTTGGATGCTGCTTTTCTTGAAAAGGCAAAAGAGGAATTCCTTAGAACTTTTGCATTTAAGGATTAATCTTCCGAAACATCATCCATGTCAATTTCTTTTTCAATCTCTTCGGCTTGACTGATGAGAAACTTCTCGTATTTATGTTTTATCAGTTCAGCCTCAACAATAAAGTACACATCCTCGGCAATATTGGTTGCGTGATCCCCCAATCGTTCCATTTCCCTTGAGATGACAAGGTAGGCAATACCGGGTTCAACATTCTCAGAACTTTCTTTCATAATTTCTTTGAGAATTCTGTGATTGTCCGCATTTAAAGCATCGAGAGTGTTATCCATTTTGATAACTTTTTCTGCAAGTTTTGGGTCGTTCTGAATGAATGAATCAATAGCGCTTTTCAACATTTCTTTTGCGGTAACGGCCATTTCATCAATTTTCGTTTTCTGTACAAAATCAGATTTCTTTTTTATGCGAAGAAAGTTTTCGGCAATATTTACTGCAATGTCGCCAATACGCTCAAGATTGGTGTTAATGGTCATTGCCGACATGATCAGGCGTAAATCCATAGCTACGGGCTGATTCAGCGCGAAGAGCCGCTGACAAATCTTTTCGATTTTCACATCATATTTATCAACTTTTTTATCTCTTGCAACAACCAACTCGGCAAGCGCGAGGTCTTCTTCGGAAAGCGCTTTTAAAGCCGATTGAACCTGCTCATCCACTAAGCTGCACATCTTAAAAAGTCGTGTCTTTAATTTCCCGAGTTGAATATCAAAATGAGTTTCCATATTGTCCTTTTAATTTTTAAACGTGCCGCTCAACCAAATCGACCGGTAACGTATTCTTCTGTTTTTATGTTTGAGGGATTGGTAAATATTTTTGTGGTTTTATCAAACTCAATCAGTTCACCCATGTAGAAAAAAGCGGTATAGTCGCTAACGCGAGCCGCTTGCTGCATGTTGTGTGTAACGATTATTATAGTGTAGTCTTTTTTCAATTCAAAGATTAGTTCTTCAATTTTTGATGTTGAAATAGGATCAAGTGCGCTGGCCGGTTCATCCATCAAGATAACTTCGGGATCTACCGCAAGCGTTCTTGCAATGCACAACCGTTGCTGCTGTCCTCCGGAAAGATTAACTCCGGAATCATCAAGATTATTTTGAACTTCTTCCCAGAGCGCCGCTTGTTTCAAAGCTTTTTCTACAATCGGGGAGAGTACTTTTTTATTTCTCACTCCATTAAACCGCAACCCTGCCGCCACGTTATTAAAAATTGACATCGTGGGAAAAGGATTTGGTTTTTGAAATACCATTCCTAATCTTTTCCGAAGAAGAACGGGATCAACTTTCATCAAGTCTTCACCATCAACAACAATGGAACCGGTGACTGTTCCGCCGACAACTTCGTGCATACGATTTAAGCACCTGAGGAAGGTCGATTTTCCGCATCCCGAAGGTCCGATAATTGCCACTACTTTATTCCGCGGAATTTCAAGTGAAATGTTTTTTAAAACTTTATTCTTCCCGTAAAAGGCTTCTAAATTATTAACTGAAATTTTTATTTCCATAAAAGATTTTATTGCTTATCGAAAATTAATGTGTTTTATATTTTGAACGAGTGATGATCTTAAATAATAAACTTAATAAAGAAATTAATAATATCAACACCAATGCCGCAGTCCAAGCCTGCTGATTCCAATCTTCAAACGGCGATTTCGCATAATCGTAAATATACACGGTTAACGATGCCATCGGCTGCATAACGTTTGTTGACCAAAACCGGTTGCCAAGCGCTGTAAAAAGTAGGGGTGCGGTTTCTCCCGCCGCGCGAGATAATCCCAACAAAATTCCCGTGGCAATTCCTTTCCAAGCCGTCTTCAAGACAATCAGCAGGGTGGTTTTCCATTTGGGAAGTCCCAATGCCAATCCCGCTTCGCGCAAAGATTGAGGCACCAATTTTATCATTTCTTCGGTGGTTCGCGTAATAGTTGGAATCATTAATATCGCCAGCGCGATACCCCCCGCTATTCCGGAGAAATGTTTCATCGGCACAACGACAAGTGTATAAGCTACAACTCCAACCACAATAGAAGGAACACCGCTTAGAACATCCGTAAAAAAGCGGACTATTGAACCAAATTTATTATTGCCAAATTCAGAGAGATAGGTTCCGGCCATAACTCCCACCGGAATTCCGATAAGCCCGCCGATTCCGATTAACATCAATGTTCCTACAATTGCGTTCGCCATTCCACCGCCGGCTTCACCTACGGGTTTCGGCATAGCGATGAAAAAATCCGGAGTTAGATAGGTTATTCCCTTTGAAATGGTGTAATAAAAAATAAGTATTAATGGAACAACCGCTATAAACGTAGCAACGAGAGTCAACGACATCATCACCGCACTGATAACTTTTCTTTTGATGAAGTTAAATTTTGAAAATTTCATCTTACCTTCATCTTCCTTTCCATACTCCACACGAGTAGTTTTGCAAAACCGTTAATGATGATTGTCAAAACAAAAAGGACAAGAGCAAGCTCAACTAAAGCGCTGAGGTACATATCGCTCGTCGCTTCGGTAAATTCATTAGCGATGACACTTGCCATCGTATAAGAAGGATCAAACAGTGAAGGAGAAATCATTGCCCGGTTTCCGATAACCATGGTTACCGCCATTGTTTCGCCCACTGCTCTGCCGAGTCCCAGCATTGTTGCGCCGAAGATTCCCGATTTAGCGTCGCGTAAAATTATTTTGGTTGATTGCCATTTGGTTGCACCCAAAGCCAGCGCCGCTTCCCGCTGCGACTGCGGTATGGATCGTAACACATCTCGTGAGATGGATGAGATTATCGGAAGAACCATTATTGCCAAAATGAGTACCGCGGCAAGCATACCAAATCCATAGGGCGCGCCTCTAAAAAAAGGAAGGTATCCTAATTTTTCCATGAGATATGGTTGCACGTCCGTTCTTATCCAGGGGACAAGGACAAAAATTCCCCATAACCCATACACTACAGAGGGAATGCCGGCAAGGAGTTCAACTAAAAATGATAATGGATTTTCCAACCATGAAGGAGAAAGCTCAGAAAGAAAAATTGCTATTCCGATACTTAACGGGAGACTAAGTAACAGTGCCAGGAATGATGAGACGACTGTTCCATATATTATCGGAAGCGCACCGTAAATTTCCTGCACCGGGTCCCATTCAGAATTTGAGAGAAAGGAGAAACCGAATTTCTCGATGGACATACGCGACCCTTGGTACATTTCGTAAGCCATTAAAATGACAAGCAAAAATACCACGACCGCAAAAAACAGCGTTAATTTTTCAAAAAGAAAGTCACCAATATTCGTATTGGGGAACAGCTTTTTAATAAAGAAACCACCCGGCTTTACCAAGTGGCTTGAGTTCTCGTCATGTGGAGTTTTTGACGTATTGGGATCTTTATTCACAACTACTTAATTTTTTTTCCGTTTGCTTTGATAGTTTTAATGTTTGTTGCACACATTTTGACCACTGCTTTGGGGAGCGGTGCGTAATAAAGTCCGGTAGCAAATGCTTGACCTTTAGTAATCGCCCAATCCAAAAATCCAACTAATGCTTTAGCTTTTGCAGCATCTTTCATGTTCTGATAAATAAGCAACCAGGTGAATCCGGATATCGGATAAGATTTTTTACCATCCGCATCAGTAATCGAAACTCTAAGATCAGCGGGCATATTCTTTGCAGCCCCTTCGGCAGCGGCAGAGACAGCTTCAAAAGTAGGTTCAACAAAATTTCCGGCTTTGTTTTTCATATTAGCGTACATGATGCCGTTTTTTACAGCGTATGCTAATTCAACATAACCGATAGAACCTTCAGTTTGTTTTACTAAACCGGCAACACCGTCGTTCCCTTTACCGCCTAAACCAACCGGCCAGTTAACAGAAGTACCTTTTCCAACTTTGGTTTCCCATGCGTTGCTGACTTTGGTTAAATAATCAGTAAAGATAAAAGAAGTTCCGCTTCCATCTGACCTATGAGCAACAACAATCGGTTTGTTGGGAAGGTTTAATTTGGGGTTGTCTTTTTTAATTTTTGCGTCATTCCAGTAGATAATTTTTCCTGAAAAAATGTCCGCTAAAACATCGCCGCTCAAATTTAAGCCTTTACTTATTCCCGGTACATTGTAGCAAACTACAACCGCACCCATAACGGTAGGAATGTGAAGAATTTCCGTTCCTTGTTTAGCTTTTGCGTCCGTTAATTGTTGTTCGGTCATTGGGCCGTCGCTCGCTCCGAAATCAACAGTACCTTCGGTAATTTGTCTGATTCCGCCGCCGCTTCCGATGGCTTGGTAATTGAATTGAACGCCGGTAGCTGTTTTATACTCGTCAAACCATTTTGAGTAAATAACTGCCGGGAACGTAGCTCCGGCACCGTTCAATTGAAGCTGTGCGTGAGCCAAGAACGAGAAGGCTATGGTAAGAAAAAGAACCGGAATAATTTTTTGAAATTTCATTATTATTTTCTTTTGAATAGTTTAGAATGAATAAGCAAAGGTAACGCGGGCGGTTAAATCGTTTAAGGCTTTACCGGAAGCATCTTTTGCTTGATAGCTTACATATTGGAAATTCGGGATAACGCTAACGTTTTTTGCAGCTTTATAATCGAGACCAGCCATAATTAATGATTTTGCATCAAGGTCAGCGGAAGTATTCGGGTCGTAGTTATCAAATCTTCCTACCAACTTGTATGATTCTGAAAGACTTCCCCATGCCCATACTGAGAAACCAAAACTGCTTTGTGAGGATAAAGTTTCAGTGGCTGATTTGCGGTAGTTATTTTGAATGCTTCTGGTGAATGCTTCAACACCTGCAGAGAAATTATCGCTTGGTTTGTAACCGACAAACAAAGAAGCTACAACTTGATTGTTTGCTTTTGAAGTTTTGTCAACGGTATCAAATTTTTGAGCGTTTGAAGCATAGTCAGCGTTAATGGTAGCTTGGACTTGGTCAGAAAGTTTAAATCTGAACAACGCATAATATCTTTTATATTTATTTGTTTCAGGGGAATTGCTGCTGTTGTTTCCGTACTTGAACCAATAGCTTACATTTCCGCTTTCGGTAAGTTTACCTTTTAAATCAATACCGAAGTCTCTTGAAGAAACAATTCCATTTAAATCAAGAATTGTTTTTTCTAATGAACGGTAGCTCCAAGCAGCTTCAGAAATATCAAAAGCCGGAGTTGGAGAGATACCCACAACTAAATCAGATCCGCTAAAAATGCCTTTCCATTTCAAGTATGCATCTTTTACCATTACACCAAGTTTACCGCCTGCGGTGTTGGAGCTTGCACTTTGATCTGTTTCTAAACGAAATCTTGAATCGAAATTATCCGCAACAGAAAAATCGGTTGTGAAATAAATTCTTCTGATTTGGAATCCGTTTAAATCCTTGTTAGCCGGAATTGAGTTATCGATATTATAGAAATAATCTGTGTAAGCAACACCGCTGAACTTCGGAGCGTTTTGCGCAAGGGTTAAGGTGGAGAGACTGATTGTTAAGAGTATAAACCGTATTAGAGTGTTTTTCATTTTTGTTCCTATTTTTATGTTAAAATGATATGCTAAATTATCCATCCAATGTTACCAAACCGTTAATCCAATGTTACCAAATTGTTAAATCCAATTTGTAGTTAGAAAGCGTGGACCGGTTCCTCTTGCGGCAACAAGGAATTCAGAATATATTTTTCCTTTTTAGCATATTTTATGAGATCAATATCGAGCAGCATAAATCCATCAATACAATTTTGAAAAGACGAATCGACACCAAAATCCAAGAATTGAGAGCCGCCCGGTTCACAAAGTTCGGTGTATTGTTTGTACAAAGCCGGGATTGAGACACCGTAAAACCTTAGATTTTGCTTAATAAGCTTAATTTCTTCACGGTAATCGTTTGAGGAAAAAGCTCTGAAAGAGTTTTTTCCCGCTGTTCACTAATTCTAAACCGACTTTTCGCGGTAACCAAATTGTTCGAACCGCCATACCATTTCCGGTAGAAAAAGACGATGAGTTCTTTTGCATCTTGGGGAATAGCATTGGAAAGTGAAACGGGACCAAATAAAAATTGAATTTTCGGATGATCGGCTAAAAATTTTCCTATTCCCATCCAGAGGGTATCAAGCGCCGTCGAATTCCAATATTTCGCTTGAATAAAACTTCTTCCAAGTTCTATTGAATACGGAAGATGATAATTAAACTGTTGTGAAAAATTGAAAAGAGTTGAAGAATAAAATCCTCGCGGTCCAAATTTCTGCAAAATGTCATCACCCAAACCCAGCCGGTAAGCGCCGATAATTTCCAATGCTTCTTCATCCCACAAAACTAAATGATCATAGTAGGTATCATATAAGTCGGTATCTAATTTCAGTCCGGTTCCCTCTCCAACTTTTCGAAAGGTGATCTCCCGCAGTCTTGCAATTTCTTTAATTACATCCGGGAAAATTTTATCTCCTTGGAGCAAATAGACTTTTTTCTTTCCGTTTACATCAATTAAAATTTTGGCGTTCAACAACTGCTTTTTAATTTTCTTCGGATCAACAGGATGAATGACGTTGCGCTCGGTGAGAAAGATTCCCTTTTTCCCTTGTCCGATTTTATAGACATGCTTCTTTAATGTTTTGACTAATGTCTTTCCCTTTAACAAACCGGCAAAAAGAATACGTGAAGGAATGAGTCCGCCAACACTCAACTCAATTGTTTTTCCTTTTTGGCGAAACATTTCTCGCGGCAGCAGAAAGGAAGAAAATTTTTTAAGAATCAGAGAAGTAGCATAAAACAAGAAAGAATTTCTCCCGTGAACAAAAATCGGCAGAATTGGAGCTTTGGCTTTCTCAGCAAAATGAAGAGCACCCCTTTCCCATTCACCATCTTCAACGCCATTAAGTGTTAAACGCGAAACTTCTCCCGCTGGGAAAAAGATTACCGCACATTCGTCTTTTAACGCTTTATCGATAGCCAAGATCTTTTCTTTTTGAATTCCGTTTTCAAAAAGATTATAGGGAAGGAAAAAGCCTTTAAGATTTTCTACTTGCAATAAAACAGCATTCACAACTATGTTAACATCGGGTCTAATTTCCAACAACAATTTTAGCAGAACCAATCCCTCCAAGCCGCCAAGCGGATGATTGGCAACAACAACCACTTTCCCTTCGCTTGGAATTTTATCCCGGTCTTTTTTTGAAACGGAATAAGAAAAATCAAGCTCTTCAAAAAGTTTATCGAGAAACTCCGCACCGTTCAAATCTTGATGCGCAGCAAGAAAATTATTGATCCGTTTTAGCGCAAGCACTCTTCCTACGAGAGCATAAATTGCTTTAGCAATAAATCCATCCGGGTGTGCTGCGAGGTAGGGGATTTTATTTTTTAACACGCTCTCTAAATCAATTTTTTTCATTCACTACTCAAATTGATTGGTAAGATTTTTCTTGTCGTAATGCTTCGCAAATAAAAGAGCGATTGCGTAGAGCGCCAACGCAAAACTGAGTGAAATAATACTAAAGAGGTATTCATTTCTGGTTAAGGAGACCGCAAATGCTGCCACAAAGGCTATCGTCATTACTAAGAGACTTACTTTATCTTCCATTGGTATTCTTTTTTATGAGTTAAACTTTTTCTTTTCGGAAGTAAAAATATTGACGCTATGTTACTTGAATGTTAAGGGTGTGTTACGGAATTGTTAAAATTCCGATTAGACAAGAAGATGCGAATTAAGTCAATTCAGCACTTATGCGGAAAGAAGTTTTGTAAGAATTTCTATAGAATAAACGTAACGGTAATCCAATAAATTAATGCTGCAAAGAGTGCTGTTACCGGAATTGTTAACACCCAAGCCCACACTAAATCTACCGTTACTTTCCAACGGACGGCAGACATTCTTTTAGTTATACCTGCCCCAATTATAGAACCGGTAATTGTGTGCGTTGTACTTACCGGGATACCGAAAATTGCGGTTCCAAATAAGGTTAACGCTCCTGCCGTTTCTGCAGAAAACCCTTCAAACGGGCGCAGCTTGGTTATTTTTTGTCCCATCGTTTTTACTATTCTCCAACCTCCGGACATGGTGCCAAGCGCGATTGAAAGGTGACACGCCAAAACAACCCACAAAGGGATATCGGATGTAGAAGTTAGTGCCCCGGCTGAGAGGAGTGCCACATAAATAATTCCCATCATCTTTTGAGCATCATTTGAACCGTGACCAAGACTGTACGCAGCCGAAGAAATAAGTTGCAGTTTACGAAATTTTTTATCAACCTTGAACGGAGGAGAATCCTTACTGATGTATAAAACAATTATTGAAAAAAAGTAGGATACAACTATACCAATCAGTGGAGCAAGAAAAATGAAGAGAATGATTTTAATAACTGATCCAAGAAATATTGCGCCGATTCCAGCCTTTGCTATGGCCGCCCCAACAAATCCGCCAACCATGGTATGCGACGAACTTGAAGGGATGCCGTACCACCAGGTGAGCAAATTCCAGGCAATCGCCGCAACAAGTCCGCTCCCGATTACCGTTAAATCAACGACATTCGTATGCACAATCCCTTTGCCAACCGTATTGGCAACGTGTAATCCGAAAAACAAAAAAGCAATAAAATTGAAAAAGGCAGCCCACGCAACCGCAAATTTTGGAGAGAGCACGCGTGTGGAAACCACCGTTGCAATTGAATTTGCCGCGTCATGAAAGCCGTTGATAAAATCAAAAGCAAGCGCTAAAAATATTATCGTAATAAGGGTAAAGTAATCGATGTGCATATGCTGCTCTGGTTATTACGAATTTTTAATAATAAGTGAAATAATCACGTTGGCGGTTGACTGGCATTTGTCTGATGCCTTTTCCAGCATATCGAGAATTTCTTTCTTCTTGAAAAGGGTGATAGCATCTTTTTCATCGATAAAAAGTTTTTTTAAAGATGCACGGTAGAGATTATCGGCCTCAGTCTCCAAATCTCTCACAGCTTTGGCTTCGTTTATCTGTTTTTCTTTTGCTTTCAATCCGTTGAGAACGGTTTCAAGTTCTTGTGTTTGGCGAAGCACGATTGCGGCCATCTTATCGGCGCCTTCAACTTTTTCTTTCAAGCTATACGTATCCACCCGTGCTACGGTACCGAGCAAAATATCGCCGATATTATCGAGCTTTTTTATCAAACTGAAAATATCTTCACGATCAAAGGGAGTGATAAATGTTTTGTTGAGTCTTTTCACCACACGCGAAGTTATTTCATCGCAGCGGTTTTCGATTGGTTTGAGTTTAAGGAAGATATCGGGATCGTACGACTCTGCTGCGAAGAAGTCATTTGTAATTTTAGCCATCGCCTGCACATGACCGATAATATCGGAAAAATCGTCATAATATTTTTCTTCTTTCGGCAAAAGCGCTTTCAACATAATGGTCCCTTTCAATAACGGTGAATTTTTTTAACACAAATTACCAAATAAAACTATTATCTCCCCAAAGAACGATTGGTTAAATTATTTCTTCAGCCTGCTGAACCACATGCTTCCGGTAGAGAGTAAGCACGGCAGATTTGGAAACAAAACCAACATATTTCCCGTTTTGCACAACAGGTAAATTCCATGAGTTGTTTTTTTCAAATTTTTCAATCACGGAGTGCATCGACTCATCAACATCAACGGTGCAGGTATCACTTCTCATAATTTCGTACACTAAAAGGATATCATATAATTCTTTTTCGAGAATTACCTCCCGGATATCGTCAAGATAAAAGAGTCCTAAATATTTATTCTCTTCATCAACAACCGGAAAAACATTTCGTTTGGAATGCGTCATCACTTCTAAAAATTGTGCGAGTGTAGCGTTCGGATTTACCGAGGAAAAGTTTTTTTCAATAAGTTCACTGATGGTAATCTTGCTCAACAGCGCGGAATCCTTGTTCGTGATATCGTCATATCCTTCTTCAAAAAGAATTTTTGTATACACTGAATTTTTCTCGAAGTATTTCGACGTAAAATATGATGTTGAAACAACAATCATCAGCGGAACAAAAAGGATATAACCACCCGTAATTTCAGCGATAAGAAATATTCCGGTAAGAGGTGCGCGAATAACGCCGGATAAAATTCCGGCCATTCCCACCGCAATAAAATTTACCGTGTTGAGATCAATTAATCCGAGAGTCCTGAATAATTGCGCGAGAAAGAAGCCCGACATTCCTCCCATAAACAGTGAAGGAGCGATAATGCCGCCGTCGCCACCCGCACCTACTGTTAATCCCGCGGCTACGGGTTTCAAAATTATTAAGAGAAAAACGAAAATGAGGAGGAACCAGTCAAACGAAATGGGAAGATTAAAAAAACTGTTTTGCACAAGGGTATAGTACTCAGAACGGAGTACTTGTTTAACGGTTATGTATCCTTCGCCAAAGAGAGGTAAAAACAAAAAGACGAGAAGCGAAACACCGGCACCGCCAAGCAGCGCGCGGGTAAATTTCTGTTTCTTTGAATGGAAATAACTTTCGATAGCAAAGGTGGTGCGAATGGTGTAGGCTGAGATAACGCCGCAAAAAACGCCGAGTAAAATGTAAAACGGTAACGCTTTTAATTGCCAGCCTTGGGTGACAAGAATGAACAATTGTCCGCTGTGGGTAAGGTTTGAGAAAACCGCTGCTGTAGCGGATGAAATTAACACGGGAACAAGAAACGGCACAGATATTTCAGCGACTAAAACTTCAAACGCAAAGATTACTCCGGCGAGCGGGCTGTTAAATATCGCGGAAATTCCTGCGGCTGTTCCGCAGGCGATAAAAAGTGTTTTGTATTTGTAATTCAGTTTTAAACTTTTGCCGATGTTGGAGCCGACCGCGGCCCCCGTTGCGGCAATCGGAGCTTCAAGCCCGACACTTCCCCCCAATCCAACCGTAAGCGTACTTGCGATTACGTGAGAATAGGTCCGCTGGAACGGGATGTCAATTCTGCCGCGCGCAATTGAATGAATAATGTCGCTTAATCCTTTCGGATGATTCCCTTTCAATGAAATTTGAACGAAGAGAACCGTAAACAATATTCCAATGAGCGGAAGAAGAAAAACAATTTTAATTGAATATCTCTGCATGATTGAGAGCGCCATTTCATGAGAGAAGTTGACCATCGATTTCAGAATAACGGCAATTAACCCTGATATGGTACCGATAATGATACTTACAATAATAATCACGGTTTTATTAGAGGGATCGCGAAAAAGAAGGGGAAGAAATTTTTTAAGTACAAGAAGGTACTTAGTCGAACTTTTTAATTCCATCGATAATTTTAACTGCTAATGTTCATTTTAAAAACTTTCTTTAGTAAGATAACAATTTTTTCTTTCCTCCGGTTACTATTTTGCGCACAGCCGGAACTGATTTTCCGGCTGCGAGCAACAATTCTTACCAAAAAATTCCGTAAAGAACAAGAGTAACGGCAATAACTGCACCGCCGAACCAAATGAGCTGTGGTGTAGGCGTCATATCAATATCTCCGCGCTTCGGAAGTTGTACAGGCTCTTTCAATGGTTTTATAACCGTAATAATGGTCATCAGTACCAAAACTATTCCAAAAGTTAATGCCATTCTATTCAAGAACGCTATTTCATTAAACTGCCATTGCAGAAATCCATACGTCGGCACGCACGCTAACAATGCGGTCATTCCGGCAGCAGGAGGGGCTTTTTTCACAAGTATCCCAAAGACAAATGCCGCAAGTATACCCGGGGAAATGTAACCTTGAAATTCCTGAATGTAGGTGAAGATTCCCATAAATTTCGGATCACCCAAATAAGGCGCAATCAAACAACCGAGCAATACAAAAAGCATCGTCATTATTCTTCCAATGGAGAGAAGATTTTTTTGCGAAGCATTTTTGTTTACATAAACTTTGTAAATATCGAGGGTGAAAATGGTAGAAGCGGAGTTAAGCATTGATGCCAACGAGCTGATGACAGCTCCCGCAATTGCCGCAAGCATAAATCCCCGCAGACCAATAGGAATTAAATTTTTAATAAGCAGCGGATATGCGGCATCGGTGTTTTTCATTGTTCCGGAATACAATTGCGCCGCAATAATTCCTGGAAAAACAATGACAAAAGGAATAATAATTTTTATTGCCGCCGCAAAGATGATTCCCCGTTGTCCCTCCCGCAGACTTTTAGCCGCAAGCGTTCGTTGAGTAATGTATTGATTCAGTCCCCAGTAATAAATATTTGGAATCCACAAACCGACCACAAGCGCCGTCCAGGGTAATACCGGATGATTTGCCGGAAGGATCATGTGCAGTCTGTCTTTGTTGTGGGTGAAAAAATTATCGAGTCCGCCGATTGCATTTAATCCGAAGAAGAGAACAACAGCACCACCCAAGATTAAAGCTGTTCCTTGAAAGACATCTGCCCAGGCAACGGCTTTTAAACCACCCCAGGTTGTGTAGAGCGCAGCGATAATTCCAATCATCCAAATTGATGTTCTCATATCCATATTGAAAATGGTAAAGATAGTGATCGCTCCGGAATAGATAACCGCCGAGATGGTTACACCAACATAAATTGCCATCGTATAAAATGCCATGATTGAACGGGACACGGGATTATACCGGTATTCGAGAAATTCGGGAATGGTGTAGATTCCGCTGCTTAAAAATCTTGGGAGGAAAAAGAACGCGACGAAAACAAGTGTTATGGCTGCCATCCATTCGTAGCTGGCAATTGCAAGTCCCACATTACCGGCACTTTGTCCGGACATTCCAATAAATTGTTCTGAGGAAATATTCGCAGCGATAAGCGAAATGCCGATAATCGGCCAAATTAACCCGCGGCTTGCAAGAAAGAAATCTTCTCCGGTTTCTTCTTTCCGGCTTTTGAACATACTTGTTCCGATTACTACGGCAAAGAAAAGAACAAAAACCCCAACATCAAGAAAACTGAGTTCCATGCGGTATCCTTCTTGTTAATAATTTCACAATTTAGGTATGAACAATTTGTGTCGGTATTCAACCGGCAGAAATATAAGACATTCTGCCGAATTGAAAAAAAGTGGCTTGCGTGATAACAGTAAAATAATTTGTATCTCTTTTAAACCGTTAGTAACTTGGAACACGCTCTAAAAAATTTTAGAACCAAGGCTGGAATATTTATGATAAACTTTTTTAACACCTGGCTCCCCTTTTTATACCTCTACATCGGCGGCGGAGTTTTCTTTTTAGGCGGAATGATCCTCATCAGAAGAACAAAAGCACTTAACATGCGATTGAAAAAAGACCGTTTCTGGTGGAAGGTTCTCATTTTCGGCTACTTTTACTTCGTGGTTATGCACGCCTTTTTAACCATCGCAGCACTTTACTTGTGAGAATTTTATGCACCAAATACACAATATAGGAACCCAGCTCGACTGGATTGTTCTCGTAGTTTACATGATTGCCATGCTGTTATTCGGCACGTACTTTGCCAAATATAACAGCGACACAAACGACTTTTTCTTCGGTGGAAGAAGGTTCACCTGGTGGATTATTGCAATGTCCATCGTGGCTACCGGAATCAGCAGTCACAGTTTTGTAAAATATTCGGCGATGGGATTTAAATACGGCTTCTCCTCTTCAATGTCATATATCAATGATTGGTTTTTCGTCCCCTTCTTTTTATTTGGATGGCTTCCAATCATCGTTTACTCCCGCATCCGCTCAATTCCTGAATATTTTGAAAAGCGGTTTTCGCCTTCGGCGAGATTTCTTGTTACCATTCTGCAACTCCTTTATTTAGTCGGATATGTCGGCATTGGATTTCTCACCATGGGAAAAGCGATTCTTCCTTTGATGCCGGAATCGCTCACGATTTTCGGAATCCAACTTCATGTTAGTCTCATGGGACTTATATGGGTAACGGCTTTTGTAACTGGTGTTTACATTACCTTCGGTGGGCAAACAGCTGTAATCTTTACCGACCTTGTGCAGGGATTAATGCTTTTATTCGCGGGCTTTTTAGTTTTCTTCCTCGGTATTTCTTACGTTGGCGGATGGCATTCGTTCTGGAATCTGCTTCCAACATCATGGAAATTGCCGCTCGCTCATTTTAACTCGCCGGCAGAATTCAATTCAGTAGGAATATTTTGGGAAGACGCGATTGCGGGTTCAGTCGGATTCCTTTTCATGAACATGGGATTGATCATGCGATTCATGGCTACGAAAAATGTTCACGAAGGAAGAAAAGCGGCAACGATAAATATTTTGTTCATGCTTCCTCTTTCGGCGATAGTCGTTGGTGGCGGAGGATGGGTAGCGAAAGCAATCTCTGTTAAATTTCCCGATCTGCTTCCTCCAAATGTTTCGCCAGATAGTATCTTCGTCGTTATTTCAAATATTCTAACGGGACCGGGTGTGTTCGGATTTATCATTGCTGCCATAGCTGCCGCTTTGATGTCAACCGTTGCAACCTTGCTAAACGCCGCAGCAGCTATTTGGGTAAATGATGTTGATAAACCGATTCGCATTTGGATGAAGAAAATTAAAAAAGATGATGTGGTTGACGAGAAACGAGCGATGGTAATTGCACGTGCCGCGACTGTTGGATTTACCGTACTCGGTATTATCGCGGTGTACGCGTTCAATTCTTATCCCACAGTTTACCAGGCACATGCTTTTTTCCATGCAACGCTAACTCCTCCTTTAATGATCGCGATTTTCTTCGGCGCATTCTGGAAAAAATTTACCCCTGCGGGATTAGTAACAACCGTTATCGGCGGTATCTCGTTAATGCTTCTCGGCAACCGCTATCCGCTTGAATTAATCGCTCCGATTGCGCAAGGAACTCCATACGATCCGGTACATCCGTTTACGTATATGGCAGCGCTTTATAATTTGATTGTCTGCTCATCGGTTGCCATTCTTGCCACACTGCTTCAGCATCAGTTGAAAACAATTTCAAACAGAATTAAGAAGAATCCGAATCATAAATTGATAATGGCGGCAATTGTTGTATTTATCTCGCTCGTGGTGGTGTTCGATGTTGCTACTGCGCTCTTAAAACTTTCGCTTATCTCCTTTATGCCGACGTTTTTTATCTCGGTTTTCATGTCCGGACTTGTTGCGTTGGCAACAACCTACTATGTAAAATATGACCATGAAAAACAAACGCAAGGGCTCACCATCTGGTCAATCCATCAGGCAAAAGAATGGTTTAAAGGAAGAAAATTAAACGAACGCGAAGGCGAAAATGTAAAAGTGCAATGGAAACTTGTTGAATCGGATAACAGCGATGTTATCAACTTTTCAAAGCATGAGATGCACAAAATGGCCGCGGAAGTTGGCGACCTTGTTTACATTTCAGATACGCGTAAATATCTCGGCGGATTGAAATCTTGCCACACCGTTTTTGGCGAACCGCACAACGAAGCGGGTATCGTTCATATTCGCAAGATGCATCTTGAAAAAGGCTTATTCGTTAAAGGGAAAAATCTTGAAGCGGAAAAAGAGATGTAATTTCACCGGGTATTATCAGTAAGAAATTTAAAAAGGAATGAAAATTTTTCATTCCTTTTTTTTATGCTTGAATCTTTTGGGTAAAGATGGGGAAGACATTCCGAGATACCACCCTGCCACACTCACGTTAAGTTTAATCCGGAATTTCCGCTTCCACGAGTTCCGCTAAAAGGGTTAATGTTTCCTGCCAACCCAAGTAGCATGCGGCTAAAGGAATTTGATCCGGAATACCATCTTGAACAATACTTAACTCAGTTCCGCAAAATACTTTTTGCAGAGAAACAGTAGTTTTCATCGTACCCGGTAAATTCGGATCTTCAAATTCATCTGTCATTACTATTCGTTCATGAGGCACTAATTCAAGATACTTTCCTCCAAACGAATGGCTTTTCTTATTACCAAAATTTGTAAATGACATTTTATACGTTCCGCCCACATTCGCATCAAGATGATGAACCTTACAGGTAAATCCATTCGGAGGGAACCATTTGCAAATGGCCTCTGCATCTAAAAACGCACGATAAATTTTTTCAGGAGCAGCACGAAGTACCCGATGAAGAGAAACTGTATTGTTTGACATAGTATCTGTTCACTTTCATTATTTGTTGATGACACAATATATCACAAAATAGTTGCACATTTTCTTCCTTCTTGTCGAAATCACTTTATCTCTTCCAAAAACTCAGGTAGTTCATCCTGATAACGGGCAAGTGATTTTATGAAGTTTAAATCGTAACCGTGAGGAATTTCCCTGAACACAAACTCTCTTGTTGAAAGATTATATCCAACAATACCGCCGATTAGGACGCCAACCATTCCACCCAAAATTGGAGAAAATGCTGTTGACATATCTTTCTCAAACTCGCCGCTTGCAGAAGCATCACCAAGAACATATCCAATAATGGCGCCCACTCCATATCCGGCTCCAATTCCCCACCACACATAATTCTTTCCCTCTATGGTAATTTCCTTAACGTTACTCTTTTGGATACGCGTGGTGGGATACTTTGAATTTTTCAATTCTGCTCCGGTTGCGAAGTATTGTGTAAGTATAATCATAGAGGTGTCAAGAACAGCTAACAGCTCACCTTTCAACTCTTCTCCCTCGACCGGAATAACAACAACGCTAACTCCCTTATTGTTATCTTTTTTGCAGTCTCTAAGCTGCCGACTTATTGAAAAGTCACTACTCTCTTTCAAATTCAGATAAGTTGTGGTACTGCATCCAAAAGCGACGATTGCAATAAAAATCGAAAACATCATTTTCATTTTATTACCTCGATTCTCTGTCAGATAACTTATAACCTACTACAGATATTTTATTATTTTCTATAAATTACCCATGACGTTAATAAGATTATTGACGGCCTTCTTCGTGTCCCTTGTGGTTAAAAAAACCTCACCACAAAGCGCACAAAGAAAAACTATACAGTCTCAATACCTATCGAGTTTAAACTTTTCGCCAAGATACAGCTTTCTCACTTCTTCATCTTCAGCAAGATGCTCGGCTGTTCCCGAACGGAAAATGACTCCGTTAATTAGGATATAAGCTTTGTCTACTATACTCAATGTTTCGTGCACGTTGTGGTCGGTAATCAAAACGCCGATGCCTCTATTCTTGAGATTTGCCACAATGGTCATGATATCTTCAACGGCAATGGGGTCAACACCGGCAAACGGTTCATCAAGTAAGATAAATTTCGGATCGGTGGCTAGTGACCGCGCAATCTCTGTTCTTCTTCTTTCACCGCCGCTTAATTGAAAACCCAAACTCTTTCTGATATGAGTAATGCTTAAATCCACAAGCAATTGTTCAAGCTTTTCTTTCCGTTGCTTGTTTTCCATTTTCAACATTTGAAGCACCGCCAAAATATTATCTTCCACACTCATTTTTCTGAAGATGGAAGCTTCCTGAGGCAAATACCCAATTCCCATTCTCGCTCTTTTGTACATCGGTACCGTGGTAATATTGGCATCATCCAAAAAAACATCGCCGGCGTTGGGACGTATCATTCCAACCATCATATAAAATGTTGTAGTTTTCCCGGCTCCGTTTGGCCCAAGCAGTCCGACAATTTCTCCCTGCGATACTTCGATGGAAGATTTATTTACAACCGTTCGTTTCTTATAAATTTTTACTAAGTCTTTACTTCTCAGTTTACTTTTTTCCATCACCGGTTTCCTTTATCATAATTGAGCTGCAAGTTCGGGGGAAAAAGTTTTTCTTTGGACGGTTTATTTTCGTACAAAATAAACCGGGGAAGAAAATATTCTTGCTCTTTCCCTGTTATTACCGCTTCGGGGTGATATTCGCTGTTTGGTGTACCGTACAACCGCACGGTAGAAATTTTCTTGTTGTCAAAATTCATTATGGCGCTTTCCGAACTGGCTTTCATTAAACCGTTTGGTTTTCCGTCATCATAAAGATAATAAATGCTGAGCACCCCGGAGTAAACTTCGTTCCGTTTTATGCCGGTGCTGTCGAAAAAAAGATAAATCGTATCTCCGGAAATTTGATCAAAGCGCCTCGTATACTCTTCGTTGTAGGAAGCAATAAGTGCGTTGCGGAAAATATCTATTTTTTGTATCTGCTGTTCTTTCAAAAATATTTTAATTGAATCTCCAGAAAGCTGGGAAGTTTCGTACCACATCACCGGCTGTGCTTTTTCTTCCGCTATTTTTGAGGTAACAATTTGTTCATCGTTCCGGAAATAAATCGCGTAATCGTTCTTTGCCGAAAAATCACTCCGGATAATTTCAACGGAATCTATCGCGATAAATTTATTTGACGAATCACGGTAAGCTTTCATCGTGCGGGCTTTTATCAGTAGCGTATCAATTGTTTTTACCGTATCTCCGGCAAAGGTTGTATCCATTTGTAAGAGCAGAGGAAGACTGTCTACCATACTATAATTTAATTGACGGTAGTCTTCCATGTGTCCCCCCAGAATCATTGAATTGTTCTCTTTGTTTTTGATACTCACATTTCCAAAACCGAATGACTCTTCATTTCTTCTAAAGTGAATAAGACTATCGGCGTGAATAATATTTTCTTTGTCGGTAATCTTCACATTCCCGAACGCAATTGCTCTATCTTCTTTGCGAAAATAAAGAAGTCTCTCGGAAGTTAAAGTTGAAACTGTATCGAACAATTTCACTTTCGTTCGAAAGTCAGCGCGGTCGTCGTTAAAAAAATATTCTCCGATTTTTGCGGTGAGAATAACTTTCTTATCATCAAGTCTCACACCCTTATCGGAAAACGATCGGCGCTCATTTCCATAATAAAATCCCTCATCGGTGTAAATGGTAAGTGTGTCCTGCGTAATTATTACGTTGCCGATAAGTTTTGCGTCATTTCTTGCCAAGTATTGTATTGCTTTGTTGCAGGTGATAACCACATTTCCTTGTGTCAAGACAACGTTTCCGTTCACCTCGCGGATCGATTCTCCGTTTTCGATTGAGCCGATAAGCTCCTGCCCGGTAACGGTAATCGTTTTGTTTCCTTCTTGCGCAATTATGGAAAGCGTCATGACGAAGAGCAGAAGGATATGTTTTAAGAAGAGTTTCATCGCAAGGAATCCGAAGTAGTCACGTAGGTGATTTTATATATTTTGTAATTCTGTAAATGCTGATCGGACTCAAACCCATATCCTTGAATTTTTTCCGTAGGAGTTGTAATCGTAACGAACTTATCCGTTACAATTTTTTGATCCTTGTTCCGCCACATCAGCATTTCCGATTCAAGTCTCATTCCGCTGTCGTTTACCGCAACAACATTTTCAAACGCGTAAAGGTCCTTTGTAGCGTCGTCAACTCTTCCTCTCAGTGAGGTGAGCGTGGTTGTTTTTATTCCAGCCGGATTGTAGAAGTCAACATGCTGGAAACCGTCAATCAATGTTTCCTTCCTTTTCTCATACATCCGCAAATGACCAACTTTCATTACCGCTTGAATTTTCCCGGAGTCGGTGAACGTAATAGTAGAGTTCCAACTTTCTTGAGCTGGAAGTTCTGTTACCGTGATGTCTGAATTTATTTTGGGTTTCACTTTTTGCGAGTTGCAGAAAAAAAAGAGAAATGAAAGTGAAAGAAGAAAGAAATATCTCATCGTTGTTTTAAACCGATATTGACAAGATCGTGCATATGGACAATGCCGATCGGTCTTTCATTTTCATCCACAACAACAAGTGACGTAATTTTGTAATTCTCCATCTGCTGCAACGCGAAGGAAGCGAGTAAATCCGCGGTAATCACCTTCGGATGTTTTGACATAATATCTTTCGCTTTAAATGATTGCAGCTCAAGTGTTTTTTCCAGAAGTCTTCTTAAATCACCATCGGTTATTACACCGGTAAGTTTTCCCTGTTCATTTACTACGCAGGTGGTCCCTAACCGCTTTGAGGTAATTTCAAGAATGGAATCTTTGAGGGAAGTATTTTCTTGTACTACAGGAACTTGATCACCGGCGATCATTATTTCACTGATCTTGAGTGAAAGACGTTTTCCAAGACTTCCGCCGGGATGAAGCATTGCAAAATCTTGAGCGGTAAATCCTCTTACATGAAGCAAGCTAACTGCGAGCGCATCCCCCATAACTAACATCGCAGTGGATGAAGCAGTGGGAGCTAAATCAAACGGACATGCTTCCTCTTTTACGTCAATATTCAAAAAGATATCTGCTTGTCTTCCGATTTTTGAGTCTTTACTTCCCAACATACCAATGATGAGGACACCAAGTCGTTTTAAAAGCGGAAGCAGATTCAGCATCTCTTCCGTATTTCCGCTTTTCGATAAAATGATAACCACATCCTGCGCGCGTACCATTCCTAAATCGCCGTGCAACGCATCGGTTGGATGAAGATAAATAGCAGCCGTACCGGTTGAGTTCATCGTTGCAACAATCTTGCGCGCTATCAAACCGGATTTTCCCATTCCGGTTAAAACTACTCTTCCCTTGCATTTGAAAATTTCTTCTACTGCACGCACAAAGTCATCATTGATACTGTCAACAAGTTTAAGAGTAGCTTCGGATTCAATCCGAATAACTTCTTTTCCGTGCACAATAATTTTTTCTTTAGTCAAAGCTGCTGCTCCCAAGAATTATTTTTTCTTTAGTTTCCAACTTTTTTGGTAATCAAATCAATTTGTTTTAAATCCGTTAACAACGCTTTCAGTTCATTTAAAGGTAATTGACTTTCGGCATCGCTGAGTGCTTCTTTCGGATTCGGATGGACTTCAAAAAACAACGCGTCAACACCAATTGCAACAGAAGCTTTTGCCAAAGGTTTGATAAACTTCGGTTGTCCGCCTGAAAGTCCACCTTTACTTGGAAGTTGCACTGAGTGTGTGGCGTCCATGACAACCGGATATCCAAGCTCACGCATAATCACCAGCGAGCGCATATCAACAATTAAATTATGATAGCCGAAGGTTGTTCCCCGTTCAGTCAGCAGCACCCGTTCATTTCCGGTTGAAACCACTTTCTCCGCAGCATGTTTCATATCTTCCGGCGCGAGGAACTGTCCTTTTTTAATATTCACTGCCTTTCCCGATTTACCGGCTGCGAGAAGTAAATCAGTTTGCCTGCATAAGAAAGCCGGAATTTGCAAGACATCCACGTAATTTGCAGCAAGATCAATTTCATCGATGGTGTGGACGTCCGTAAGAATGGGAACATTGAGCGACTTCTTTACTTGAAGTAAAATATCGAGTGCGGCTTTATCACCAATGCCCATAAAAGAATTTAAACTTGTCCGGTTCGCTTTTCGGTAACTCGATTTAAAGATGAACGGAATTCCAAGCTCATCGGTAACTTCTTTAATTGCTTTGGCCGTGGTAAATGTTATTTCTTCATTCTCCACAACACACGGTCCCGCAATAAGCACGAACGGTTGGTTGGTTCCTACATTTATTCCTTCAATAAGCATGGGTGCTACTTTCAATAAAAAAATATTTTCAATTTATGATAACGTTTCTTCGAAAAGATTTCCCGAAGAACCATTCAATTTTCTTTTGCCAAAACGTTTATACGCGAGCTCGGTTGCTTCTCTCCCTCTCGGAGTACGGTTGATAAAACCTTGTTGAATGAGAAACGGTTCATAGACTTCTTCTATCGTTCCGGCATCTTCATTAACAGCAACCGAAAGGGCGTTAAGTCCCACCGGGCCGCCGCTAAATTTTTCAATAATCGTGAGAATAATTTCTTTATCCATTTCGTCAAGACCAAAATCATCTACCTCTAACGCGGTTAATGCCGTTTTAGCAACTTCAATATCAATCCCCTTTTTATTTTGGAAGTCGGCAAAATCTCTTGTCCTTCTAAGAAGCCGGTTCGCAATTCTTGGCGTTCCGCGAGAACGTTTTGCGATTTCGTACGAAGCGTCTTCATCAATAGGGATTGAAAGAATTCGCGAAGAACGTAATAAAATTTTTTGAACAAGCGCCGCGTCATAATAATCAAGCCGGCTTTTAATGCCGAAGCGGTCTCTGAGCGGTGCGGTTAACATTCCAGCCCGAGTAGTTGCACCAATTAACGTGTACTTAGGTAATTTAATTTGAACCGAGCGGGCACTCGGTCCCGAATCAATCATGATGTCCAATTTATAATCTTCCATAGCGGAGTAGAGAAATTCTTCAACCACCGGACTTAAACGATGGATCTCATCGATAAAAAGGACAGAATGTTCCTCAAGATTTGTAAGAATGCCCGCAAGATCACCCGGCTTTTCCAATACGGGTCCCGAAGTCACTTTTAATTTTACGCCGAGTTCATGCGCAATAATATGAGAGAGGGTGGTCTTTCCGAGTCCTGGAGGTCCTGTTAAAAGCACATGATCTAACGCTTCTCCTCTTTTCTTTGCCGCCGTAATAAACACCTTAAGATTATCGGTAATTTTTTGCTGTCCAGTAAAATCGTCAAATGAGAGCGGACGAAGAGATTGTTCTAATTCACGGTCTTGCAAAGACGCTTCAGCAGTGGTATGTTCAGATTTTCTTGACATATATCGGTTACGTTACGAGCGTTCTGTTTCTTAAATTAAATTTATGAATGAGTTCCACCATCAGCATCATCAACCCAATCATCGCAAGTGCGAGAAGGAT
>Ga0172370_10000348_pt1 | contig 71901 bp, 69 predicted proteins | sample LakKiv5m_FD_114538 | JGI IMG/M metagenome (GOLD analysis project Ga0172370, IMG submission 114538) | Freshwater microbial communities from Kabuno Bay, South-Kivu, Congo - kab_022012_11.5m | ecosystem: Environmental > Aquatic > Freshwater > Lake | place: Democratic Republic of the Congo... | reverse complement strand
GTTTGAGGTTTATTCGTAATTATAGAAAGACGTTCGCCAATCAACGCGTTCATCAATGTTGATTTACCAACATTTGGTTTACCAATAATTGAAACAAATCCGGATCTAATAGACATAATTATTTATTTTATTGTGGATGTGAAAATATCGAAAGTATCGCTGATACGCTAATTGAGGATTGAGGTAGAGACGTGATTCATCACGTCTCCAAACTGAGACTCGATAAATCGAGTCTCTACATTAGGTAATACTTTTCAACTTGTTCTTAAAACTCTTATGCGCTTCAAAAGTTAAATAAGCTGTTATTAATAAAATTAATGTCAATATCGAAACCACTAATAGCACATTTTTATTTGAGAAGAAATTTTGAAATTCAATTAAGTTCTTGCCAATTAACTCTTTTGCTTTATCAACATACGGAACCGCAGTTAATTGATCGTTTCCATTATCTATAGGTTTAAACGCTGCTACAATAATTCCTAAAACTCCTATAGAGAAAAGAGTAATAATTGTTACAAAGAAGTAACTAACCTTTGGCTTAACTGCTTTAGAAGCACTTGAGATTGCTTTCATAACCTTTTCGGTAATGCTTATTGGTGCCTGTTCAACTTCCATTTGTTTCAATGAACTATCAACAAGCAGTAATGCTTTCAATCTCGCCAGAGCTTCATCATTTTTTTCAATTTCATTTTTCACTTCAGCAAGTTCAAATGGTTCTAACTCGCCGTCAATATATTTATTTAAAATTTCATCGGTTAACTTGTTCATAACATTTCCTCCTGATAGTTATGCTTGAGAAGTAAATCCTTCAAAGCATTACGTGAACGATGTAATAAAACTTTTGTATTTACCAAAGATGTCCCCATCACCTGGCTAATTTCATTCAGCGAAAGTCCGTCCATATAAAATAGTATAACAACAAGAGCCCCGCGGACTGGGAGTTTATCTACCATTTTCAAAATATATTGCCGTACATTTTCTGTTGTACCGTAAATTTCATTATCATAATTGCCAAGATCAAATTCTTCATCAATCGAACTCATCTCTTGTTCTATTTTTCTTTTCTTAGAAGACAACACAGTTAAACCTGTATTGAAAACTATTTTGTACAACCAAGTTGAGAACTGTGCATCTTTGCGAAAATCTTTTAAACCATTAAATGTTTTTAAGAAACTGTCTTGAAGCGCTTCCTCGGCATCCTGCTCGTTTTTCAAAATCCTTTTTAATAAGGAAAACGCTCTGTCTTTATATCTATTTATCAGAAGGGAAAAATCAGATGCATTTCCTCTTTTAATAGACTCTATAATTTCTATATCGCTTAGGTGTCTCATTACTACATTAGACTATTATCTTTCTTCCAAGGTTACAAAGAAAAAGCCCATCACCACCCTTCCCTTCTCGCCTCGCTCCGGCGGTCGAGTCGGAGCGGGAGGGAAGGGCTTTTAATGCACGGTATTGGTAAATAATTCTACGTCTTTGATAAAAAATAATTAACTCTAAACAATCTTTAGGAAATCTATCCGATTAAATACAAAATTATATGTAACCTTTTAGCTGCTAAACCTTGTCCAAAGAAGTGAGATAAATAATTCTCTGTTTAAGATAAGTGAATCATTACTTAAGAAAAACAAAAATTAGTTGTAACCTTTTAGAAAAATTTTAGTCACAAGTAATAAATAATCAAGGAGGTATAAAATGCATGGTGAACAATTTATTCCTATCGTAATGTTTTTAGTTATCGGTATTGTATGGGTATCGTATATTTTTTACCGGTCTAAAGAAAAACAGATGATGATTGAGAAAGGGCTATCTTACGAGCAAATGGTTGAGCTGTTAAGAACAAAACGCGATCCTTTTCTTTTATTAAAGTTAGGAGTTCTAACATTATTTGTCGGACTAGGTTTGGGTGCCGGATTTTTATTTAGCAACTGGACCGGTTACGAAGAATGGATACCATTTTGTATCGTAACAATGACAGGTCTGGGATTTGTTGGAGCTTTTCTTTTAACAAGAAAATTAAAAAACGGAAACGGAAATTAATTTTGTAAAATATTCTGTACTACTTTTACAAAAAAAGAGACGTTCATTAGAACGTCTCTGCATTTTAAATCAAGCTAACTCGTGTTCTTCAAGCCAATGTTGAGTATCAATTGCTGCCATACATCCGCTTCCCGCGGCAGTTACAGCTTGTCTGTAAGTTTTATCGGCAACATCACCGGCAGCAAAAACCCCTTCAATGTTTGTCTTAGTTGTTCCAGGCTTTACAATCAAATATCCGGTCTCGTCCATATCAAGAATACCTTTGAAGAGCGAGGTGTTGGGTTGATGGCCTATTCCCATAAAAATTCCGTCTGCCGAAACTTTCCATGTAGAACCATCTTTTGTGTTTTTAAGAAGCGCCCCGGTTACAAATTTTTTACCGTCTTCTTCTTTACCCAGCACTTCTTTAATAACTGCGTTTGTTATGAATTTGATTTTAGGATTTTTCTTTGCACGGTCATACATAATCTTTGATGCGCGGAATTCATCACGGCGGTGAATAATTGAGACTTCAGATGCAAACTTTGTTAGATAATTTGCTTCTTCCATTGCAGTATCGCCACCGCCTACAACTAAAACTTTCAAACCTTTGAAAAAGAAACCATCGCAAGTTGCGCAAGCTGAAACACCATAACCCATATATTTTGTTTCACTATCAATGTTAAGCAATTTTACCGAAGCACCGGTAGAAATAATAACTGCATCTGCAGTATATGTTTCGTTTTCGGATCTAATTACAAATGGTCGCTTTGAAAAATCAACTTCAGTTATGTTCTTAAAAAAGCATTGTGCACCAAACCTCTGAACCTGTTTACGCATAATGTCCATTAATTCCGGACCTTGAATTCCATGTTCAAAGCCTGGATAGTTTTCAACTTCTGTTGTAATTGTTAATTGCCCGCCCGGCTGCATACCTTCAAAGACAACAGGATTTAGATTCGCACGTGATGTATAAAGTGCTGCCGTTAATCCTGCCGGACCCGATCCTATTATTATTACTTTATAATGATTATTTGACATTAGTTAATCTCCAAATTTTACAATACAAAATTACCTAAATGTGATCAATTTTTATAATGATTAGATGGAATTATTCTGAATTGGATTCTACTAATGAATTGAATTACCTGCTTTCATTAAGAATTCAGCATTACGCTTAATGCCGTTCAATTTAGCACGTTTGATGGGACTTGTTTCAAATCGTTTTTTGAATTCTTCAGAATTCATATTAATAACTTCTTGAAGAGCGATTTCCTTATTTCCATTCGGTTCAAAATTTCTTTCTCGTGTTTGAGTCGGGAATTTTTTATTCCACGGGCAAACATCCTGGCAAATATCACAGCCAAACAGCCAGTTATCAAATTGATTTTTCAATCCGTCGGAAATTTCTCCTTTATTTTCAATAGTTAGAAAAGAAATGCATCTGTTGGCATCAACTACATACTCGTCAACAATTGCTTTAGTCGGACAAGCATCAAGGCAAGCTCTGCATGAACCGCAAAAATCTTCTATCGGTCTATTATAATTAAATTCTTGATTACAAATAATTGTTGCTAAAAAAATCCAGCTTCCCATTTCTCTTGTAATAACATTTGTATGTTTTCCCAACCAGCCAATCCCTGAACGGACTGCCCATGCTTTATCCATTACCGGACCTGTATCAACATACGTAAGACAATTAAAAGAAGGATCAATTTCTTTAAGTCTTTCTTCAAGAATTTCCAACTTTTCCCAAATTATTAGATGATAATCTTTTCCCCAAGCATAACGGGATACTTTTCCAAAACCTTTTTCATTAGAGTATTGATGATCGGTAAAATAATTCATAGCGAGTGATATCACACTTTTAGCGTTGGGAAAAATATTGTTTACATCTAGTCGTTTTTCAAAATTGCGCTCCATATAATCCATAGAAGCATGAAATCCTTTATCTAACCATGTCTTTAATTTTTCTGTTTCGTTTTGAAGAGGATCAGCTTTCGCAAAACCAATAAGATCGAATCCTAATTCCTTTGCTTTTTCTATTACTCTTTGGTTAGTTAGTTCCATTCTTTGAGTGCCTTAGTTACTTAGAATTAATAATCTTTTCTTCTTCCCTTTCCTTATCACCATCTTAATTCCCTTTTTAAAACTTTTACATAAATATCATCTTCAATAACCTTTACTTCATAAGAATCTAAACCCTTAATTCCATGAGGAACTTTTCCCGTTTTCAAATTAAACTGCCAGCCGTGAGAAGGACATGTAACTTTTCCGTCTTCAATAAATCCATCGTAAATGATTGCCGCTTTTTGGTGAATGCAAACATTGTTTAATGCATAAATTTGCCCGTCAACTTTAAATAAAGCAACGTCAACATCATCAACAAAGAAATGTCTTCCTATTTTTTCTTTGAGATCCGAGTTTTTGCAAACTTTAATAAATCCATCATTCTTTTTCATTAAATCATCTCGGTAAAAATTTGTTCAATAGAAAATTTCCCTTGCGATTCAGCAACAGTGGCCATTATTACTTCCGGGTCATGTTCGAAAAACAATTTCCAATTTTGTTCGATTGCTAAAGGAAGAATTTTTTTCTTTTCCTGTACGGTAATAATCGGCCGAAGATCGTAGCTCATTACGTATGGAATTGGGATGTGGGAAGTGAACGGGAAAAGATCACCGCAATAAAGAACCGTGTTTGAACTATCATGAACTTTGATCATTTGCTGAAAAGATGTATGTCCGTTGATAGTAATTAATTCAATCTCATCATCAAATTGGATTTCGCCGTCAATAAAGTTTAATAACCCTTCTTCATGCAACGGTAAAAACCTGTTTTGAATAAAACTTCCTCTATCACGATCGGTAGGATTTAATGCCCACTCAAAATGTTTCTTCTGAACATAGTATTTTGCATTTGGAAAAGTTGGAATCCACTTACCGTCTTTTAAGTAGGTAGAGCCTCCGGTATGATCAAAATGAAGGTGAGTTAAAAGAACATCCGTAATCTCGTCTGTTTTGATATTATGTTTATTGAATGAATTTGACATAGTGTTTTCAGATTGATCCAGCCGGTAGTTTCTAATGAATTTTTCATCCCAGTCAGAGCCAATCCCTGTATCAATTAATATTTTGCGTGAATCACTTACGAGAAGCAAGTTTCGGGCATGAAGAGAAACTCTATTCTGTTCATCAGCTGGATTAAATTTACTCCAGAGCGGTTTGGGAATTATTCCGAACATTGCACCGCCGTCCAATCCGAAAACACCGGTTTCTATTACTTTTAATTCATACTTACCGATTTTCATTTTTGATCTTTATCTTTATTTTATGATTGATATCTTTAAGTTACAAATAACTAAGGAAATTTTATGGTTAACAATCTCATTAGAAGATTCGTTCATCACCTGCCGCAATCATTATACAACATACTTTTTATTGTTCTATTGTTAGATTGTTTAACCGCAACAACAAATTATTCTCAACCAATACAAAATAATGAATTAAAGATAATGACTTTTAATATCCGTTATGGAACAGCTAATGACGGTGAAAACAGTTGGATGTATCGAAAAGATAATGTTGTTGAAACAATCATGAATTTTAATCCTGCTCTATTCGGATTGCAGGAAGCTCTTCAACTTCAAATAGATGAAATTCTAAAACAGATGTCAAATTATACTTACATTGGTGCTGGACGTGACGATGGAAAATCTGCCGGGGAATACTCTTGCATCTTTTATTTTAAAAACCGCTTTGATGTTGATTCATCCGGTACATTTTGGTTTTCAGATACACCAAATATTGTAGCATCAAAAAGCTGGGGAAATAATATTACTCGAATTTGTACGTGGGTTTTATTTCGAGATAAGATTTCAAAAAAATTATTTTACATGTTTAATGTTCATCTCGATCATGAATCTCAACCATCAAGGGAGAAAAGTGCTGAACTTCTTGTAAAGAAAATTAACCAAAAAACTTTACCGATTATTTTAACCGGGGATTTTAACTGTGGTGACGATAATGCGGCTATCAAAACTATTCTTGAAAACGGATTGATTGATTCTTATCGGAAACTCCATGAAAAGAAACCGGATGAAGGAACATTTAATTCATTTAAGGGCGAAACAAACGGTGATAAAATTGATTTTATTTTTGTTACAAAGGAATTTGAAATAAAAAGATCAGAGATTATTAGAACAAATTTTAACGGCAAGTTTCCTTCAGATCACTTTCCGGTAACTACTATTTTAAAGCTCACTGAATAAATTTCTATCCTGTTAATAATATAAAAATAGGCGGCTCCACAGCCGCCTATTAAAAAATCTTAAAAGCTAAACGTTCGCTTCGACGAGTCGAAGACGAGGGGAGTTAAAAAAGCTATCTGCCTAAACCATCCAAATATTCTTTTCTTTTCATCAAAGTGTCTTTATCTTCAACATGTTTTGGATCAGGTACGCAGCAATCTACAGGGCAAACTGCCGCACATTGAGGTTCATCGTGGAATCCGACACACTCGGTACATTTATCGGGAACGATATAGAAAAAATCTTTTGAGAAAAATCCATCTGCACCGGAAGGAGCTGGTTGACCTTCTCCGTAACTTTTGCCTGCAAGTTTCCATTCTGCACCGCCTTCATAAATAGCAGTATTTGGACATTCCGGTTCACATGCGCCACAGTTGATACATTCGTCAGTTATCCTGATTGCCATAATTGGCCTCCTTATTTATTTAAAAATTTAACCGTTGAGTTTAATCTTAGGAAATTTGTTCTAAAACATTTGCGGGTCTTGTTCAGAAAAAAAATCATTTAACTCTTGGATTATGAATTCTACTATTCTAAACCTTTAGAAATATCTGTCAATACGGTCGAAATAATACTAAAACAAGGTTAGAACTTCAAGACAAATTGGGCTTTTGAATTAATATTTTACCAGCTTCCGCTTGCTCCGCCGCCGCCAAAACTGCCCCCACCCCCTGAAAATCCACCAAAACCGCCTCCCCCACCTCCAAAACTACCGGAACCCCATCCTCCGCCTCTTCGGCTATTGCCCATTGAACTTAATATTATCCAAGGCAGAATTCCACCCCCACCACCGCGTCCACCTTTCCGGAAAATGGTCGAAATAATTATAAATAGTATAACAACAAAAATAAAAGGTATTCCTGTGCCCTTTCCTTTTTTACCGCCATCTCCTTGATATTCTCCCCTAGTAACTAAAACAATTGCATTTATTCCAGCGGCAATTCCCGAATAATAGTCACCCTGCTTAAAGTAGGGACGGACTTCATTCCTGAGAATTGAACTTGAAAGTGCGTCAGGTAAAACTCCTTCCAGTCCGTAACCGACTTCGATTCTCATCTTGCGGTCGTCTTTAGCAACGAAGAAAAGAACCCCGTTATTATTTTTTTTAGAACCGATTAGATTTTTAGTAGCTGTCTGATAAGTAAAATCTTCCAATGAAGCGCCATTAAGAGCGGAAATCATTAGAAACACAATTTGGTTGGAAGTTGAATCGTCGAACTTCTTTAGTGCGGTATTAAAAGTGTAGAGTTCCGAGCTTGTAAGAGTATTAGTAAAATCATTTGCATAATTTTTTAATACCGGGATCTCTACTTGAGCTTCAAGAATTAAAACCGGTATCAGAATAAACAGAAAAATTTTTTTCATTTATTTTTCACTTTGAGTTCGTCGCTCTACACTTTACATTAAAACTGTACTTTTGGTGCTTGTTCCGATCCGGCAGCAGCTTTGAAATATTCTTTTTCCTTAAAACCGCCAAAATTGGCAACTATTACACCGGGAAATTTCTTAATTGCTGTATTATATTCTTGTGCAACTTGATTATACTTTTGTCGTTCAACTGTAATACGATTTTCCGTTCCCTCTAACTGAGCTTGAAGCTGTAAAAAGTTTTCATTCGCTTTTAATTGAGGATAATTCTCTGATACAACTAATAACCTTGATAATGCACTTCCTAAACCGTCTTGAGCAGCTTGGAATTTCTGAATCATTGCCGGATCACTAAGCTGATCTGCTGTAAGTTTTATTTGACCAACTTTTGCACGCGCTTCGGTAACAGCCGTATAAGTTTCCTTTTCAAAATTAGCCACACCTTTTACTGTTGCAACTAAATTGGGAACTAAGTCTGCTCTTCTTTGATAAACATTTTCTACCTGGCTCCAAGCGGATTTTACATTCTCATTCAACCCGACAAAGCTATTATATTTACCGGTAGCCCATGATATAGTAAAAACAACTAAAAGAATAATTACACCAAGTATCCCCAACCCGATCTTAAGACCTTTACTCATTTGTCCTCCTTCTATCTTGAATTTTCTTCTTAATACTTAATTAATTGGTAAGACTTCTCATTGGTGCTGGGATTCTTCCCCCCCTGCTTACAAATCCTGCACTGCTTATTGTTCTTACTTCCATAATCGGAGCTTTACCCAAGAGCCCTCCGTAATCAACAAAGTCACCAATCTTTTTTCCGTAAGCTGGAATAATTCTTACCGCCGTTGTTTTATCATTAATAATTCCGATTGCAGCTTCATCTGCAATTATTCCGGCAATGGTTGTTGCAGCTGTATCGCCAGGAATTGCAATCATATCCAGTCCAACTGAGCAGACAGCTGTCATGGCTTCTAATTTTTCTAATGAAAGATTACCTGCCTGAACGGCACGGATCATTCCCATATCTTCACTAACAGGAATAAAAGCTCCGCTCATTCCACCGACTGAAGAACTTGCCATTAATCCTGCTTTCTTAACCGAATCATTCAACATAGCGAGAGCGGCTGTCGTTCCAGGCGCACCAACATTTTCAACACCCATAGCTTTCAAAATATCTGCAATACTATCGCCTTCAGCCGGAGTTGGGGCCAAAGAAATATCAACAATACCAAATGGAATTCCATTTTTTTCTGCCACTTTTCTTCCTATCAATTCTCCGGCGCGTGTAATTTTGAAAATTGTTTTTTTGATCACCTCTGAAAGCTGCTGCAAATCAACCTTTCCTGCTTCACGTATAGCTTCCAATACAACGCCGGGACCGCTTATTCCAACATTTAAAACTATTTCAGGTTCCGATACACCGTGAAATGCACCGGCTACAAACGGATTATCTTCAACAGCGTTTGCAAAAACAACTAGTTTAGCACACCCGATCGAATCGTTATCTTTTGTTTTCTCTGCAGTTAGTTTTATAACTTCGCCCATTATATTTACAGCATCCATATTAATACCGGCTTTTGTAGAACCGATATTGACACTTGAACAAACTCTTTTTGTTTGTGAAAGTGCAAACGGAATTGATTTGATCAATTCCCTTTCGCCGTTTGTCATTCCTTTTTGAACTAATGCCGAATATCCTGCTATATAATCTATACCTATTTCTTCGGCTGCTTTGTCAAGAATTTTTGCGATTTCAATAAATTCTTCAGCATTACATGCATCGAAAGGAATTGAAATTGGTGTTACGGATACACGTTTATTTGCAATTGAAATTCCATACTGTGATTCCACTTCTTTAGCTAGTTTTACGTGCTGCTTTCCATATCGAAGAATCTTATCATATATTTTTTGTTTCGTAACTTCAATATTTCTATCGTGGCAATCGCGCAGACTAATTCCCATAGTTACAGTTCTAATATCGAAATGCTCTATCTCTGTCATCCGGATAGTTTCTAGTATTTCACCGAATTCGTAAGGCATAATTGTTAATTGTAAGTTGTTAGAAATTAGTTGTTCTTAATTAATTGGTTTGTTCATCAACTATCATATCCGGTGCATATATCTAAACACATCTTCGTGCTGCAAATAAATTTTTATCTTCAGCAATTCTGCAATTTTATTCATCTCTTCTTGAATTTCTTTTAAATCTTTTTGTGAAGCAGAAATATCCACCACCATTATCATTGTAAAAAAATCGCCAAGAATTTTTTGGCTTAGGTCCTGAATATCACAATTTGCATCACCAAGTGCTTTAGTTACACCAGCTACAATACCTGGATGATTCAAACCAAACGATGTTAAAATTACACGTCCGGTGGAAACATCATTTTTCTCTAGTTTGTAGTCACCTCCCATTGATTCAACTCGTCTCCGCACTAATTCTTTTACAGCTTCAGGAGTTGCTTTATCACCTAATTCACTAATAGCTTCAAACGTTATTTCTCTAATTTCTTCTTCTGAAAGCTTCACGGTTTCATACCCTTATATTCGTTCTGAAGATAACGCAGTGATTTATTTGAGACTTCTAAATTTTTCTCTTGTGCAAATTCTTCTGCGTTTTGAATAGCTCCTCTGTAGAATCGAAGCCAAACTAATTCAGCAACTACAACTCCGTCAAACACACGGTTCTCTACAAATGAATTGATCGTCCAATACCCGGAAAGTAAATTCCAACCTAATGACATTAATCCGGATAAGAATTTACCGGTATAAATCGCACCTGCACCGGGCAAAATATATGAAATTACCTTTGCAAATGTTACTGAAACTTTGGCCTTTCCCGTTTGTTCTGCAAGTTTTTTTAATTCATGATTAGAATTAATTCTAGTAAAAGACTTGGCAGCTTCATCCCACTTATCTGCAAAGATATATGCCCATCCGCGCCAATAATTAATTTGATCTTTTTTTCCGCTAAATCGTTGATCTTTTTCAAGCTCATCACAAAGTTGAAGAGCTCTGTCCGATGTTCTTCTTAAAATATTTGTTCGAATGATTTGTGTCTTTGAATCAAATAATTCATCATCTGTTCTGGCGCTTAATTCTGCCAATGAAAAAAATTTTACAGCGTCATCATATTTAGCTCCGGCTTTGTAACATTCTCCTATTCTATAATTTATTTCATAATTGAATGTTTTGGTTGAGTCGAAAAATTGAAGACGTTTATACTCGGTAATTGCATAGTAGAATTGCTTGTTGTTAAACAGATTATTAGCAAAATCTAATTGAATGGATAAACGATCCTGTGCTTTTACAGCTAAGACAAATGTGAATAGAAAAAATATTACCCTCAACCGGATTTTCATATTAGTAATCTATCTTAGGTAGAAAATAATTTCTGTGTTCGAAAAATAGCCTTACTTCATTATCAAAATTGAACTGAATTCTGGCATTATAAATTTGTGCCGATGCAGCAGAGCCGTAAATATTTCCCGCATAGAAAAAAGCAGCAAGTCCGCTGAACATCCATCCTCTAAATTGATGATCCGCTTTAAAATTTGTAATTGCTAAATAAGCAGTGAGTGCTGTTGCTATTAATGAAGTTATTCCATCACCAACTTCTCCAGTATATATTTTACCGGCACCAGGAATTAATGTGGATAAGATTACTGAAGTAGTAATGCTTTTAAGCTTTGGAAATTTTTTCTGCTGATAGAAATTTAACAGTCTGGATTGAACCGAGTCGGGGAAATTTTTTAATACTAAATTTTCTTCAGGCAATTTAGAATTATCAAGAAAGAAGGATATATATTTTAATCGTTCTATATCTTTGCCGTAAAGTGAAGAACCAAAATTCTGTTCATCTGCAAGCACACGGAATAATTTATAATCATTCTGAAAAAATACTGATTCATAAAACATTAATCGTGCTTCTTCAGATAATTGTGACCCAAAAAATAATCCTTTAAAATTATTAGCTGCTTCCGTGTAACGCCCAATTTGGAAATAGCTATTAGCTAATCTGAATACGATGGTATCGTTACTTTCACTACTTAAATATTCTTTGAATTCATCAGCTGCCCGTAAATAATCTTTCTCATGATAAAGATAATTTCCAAATCTCAGCCTGTTTTGAGAAGATAAAATATTTCCGTCTGTAGCCAATTGGCAGTTGATAGTCGTCAGTGGTACAATAACTAACAAAATGACAAATAATAAACGATTGGTAATTTTAGTTCTCAGCATCACTGGCGGGCTAGAATTTTATTTTAGCTGAATGCAGTGTATAGTTATTGGCTGGATCAGAAAATTTTCTAGATGCTAATAACGAATAATGATCTGTCATCTTGAAAAAATTTAAGTCTCTTGTAAAACGGTCTGCAAACATTAGCGATCCTTTGAAAATACTTGTTTCTTTAATTGACTGAAGAAAAAAGGCTGAGCATGATGGTTCAAAAGGACAATTATCACCATCCAAATCAGAGATAAAAAAGTAATATGTATTTCGCAAAGCCGAAAGTAGTGTCATTCCAAAACTAGATTTATCAAGAGTATAATCATGATGATGGGTAGGTGTAAGTTCGTAAGAAGTTTCTTTCCCTTCCCATCTTACCCAATCAGTCTGTGCATTAAGATTATATGTAAGGGTCAATAAAAATAAATAAATACCAATACTTAAAATTTTTCTATTATTAAATATCTTCATCTAATACCTTTAAATAATCACTTAGGAACTCAGGCACTTAGTGACTCAGGCACTTAGAATTAATCCTTCAACAGTTCTCTTGCAATTACAATTCTCTGAATTTCCGAAGTTCCCTCATAAATTTCCGTAATCTTAGCATCGCGTAAATATCTTTCAACTAAATATTCTCTAACGTAACCATAACCGCCATGGATTTGTATTGCTTCAAGTGCGCACTCTACAGCAATTTTTGAAGAATACAATTTAGCCATTGCTGATTCTTTAACATATTTCTTGCCGGCATCTTTTAATGCTGCTGCTTGTAGAGTTAAAAGTTTTGCCGCTTCGACTTTTGTTGACATATCTGCAAGTTTAAACTGAATTGCCTGATGATTAGAAATTTCTGTTCCAAATGCTTTTCGGGTCTTTGCATACCGAGTAGCGGCATCAAGTGCGCCTTCTGCTATTCCAACAGCTTGAGATGCAATGCCTATTCTTCCGCCGTTCAATGTATTCATTGCAAAGTTAAATCCTTTGCCGACTTCCCAAATAATATTTTCCTCCGGCACCTTGCAGTTCTCAAAAGTTAACGAGCAAGTATCACTGCTTCTAATTCCAAGTTTATCTTCTTTAACCCCGTGACCAAAACCTGGCGTCCCTTTTTCAACTAAGAAAGTTGTAATTCCGTGATGAGCTTTTTCTTTGTCTGTCTGTGCCATAACCAAAAAATAATCTGCAGAATGACCATTAGTGATCCAATTTTTCATTCCATTTAAAACCCAATAATTACCATCTTTGACCGCATAGGTATGCTGCTGTGTCGCATCGCTTCCCGCTTCAGGCTCAGATAATGCAAATGCCCCAAGTTTTTCTCCGCGAGCTAACGGCTTTAAATATTTTTCTTTAATGAAATCACTTCCCCATTTTTCCAATCCGTAAGTAACTAAAGAATTATTTACGGACATAATTACACCCAGGCTGGCATCAACTTTGGAAATCTCAATCATTGCTAAAACATAACTTATAGTATCAAGTCCGGCACCATCATATTGAGGTGCAACCATCATTCCCATAAATCCAAGTTCACCAAGTTTCTTAACTAATTCAGCAGGAAATTTTGCTTCTTTATCCCGTTCAATTGAAGTTGGAGCTATTTCTGATTCGGCAAACTCGCGAGCGGTCTGCTGAATCATTAGTTGTTCTTCTGTAAAATCGAAATTCATCCTTTCCTCGTTATTATCTAATTTTGATTAATTGATTGCATTTCAAAACTACAGAAACGATTTCAAATATCAAACCCTCTTTCTAATACTCATGTACTGTAAACATCTATCTTTGTCACTTTCCGTCTTGATCTCTATATTTGTTTCAATGAATAACAACAACAAGAAAATACAACTAAAGGGATTAACGCTTCCTGAACTTGAAGAATATTTCATCACAATCGGTGAATCAAAATTCAGAGGTAAACAAGTATACAATTGGATGTATAATCATCTTGCTGTTAATTTTTCTGAAATGCAGAATATTTCGAAAGAGCTAAGGCAAAAACTTTCTGCAAATTGTGACTTGCAGACCTTAAGCTTAATAACTACTCAAAACTCACCATCAACAGGTACAAAAAAATATTTGTTCGCAACTCATGATGAACGTAAAATAGAATCGGTTGTCATTCCGGAAAAAGAAAGAAATACTCTTTGTATTTCAACTCAAGTCGGCTGCCCGCTTGATTGTAAATTCTGCGCAACAGGACTTATGGGTTACAAAAGAAATCTCTCGGTTGGTGAAGTTGTAGATCAGTATCTTCTAACAGCAAAAGGACATGGTAAAAAAAATATTACAAATATAGTTTATATGGGGATGGGAGAACCACTTCTTAATTATGAAACAACATTAAAATCGGTAGAAATTTTTACACACGAGCTTACAAAAGGATTAAGCAGATTACGCATAACTATTTCAACTGCCGGTATTGCGCCAAAGATAAAAGATCTTGCGGACCGCGGTGTTCGTGTTAAACTTGCTCTCTCGCTCCACTCCGGATTTGAAGATATAAGAAGTTTGATAATGCCGATCAACAAAAAATATTCTCTCAAAGAAAATCTTGAAGCATTAAAATATTATGCGAAGAAAACCAAAACACGAATTACTTTTGAATACACAATGCTTAAAGATATCAACGACAGATATGAAGATATTAAAGCACTTACCAAAATTTGCAGTTCAATTCCGTCTAAAATAAATATCATTCCGTTCAATAGTATAAAACATATGGCTCCGGAAGGTATCTCTTCCAAACTTGAACCGACACCGTTGACAGAGATTCATCAATTTGCCGATAAACTCCGTAATAACAATATCACTGTAATGATCCGCGAAACACAAGGTGATGATATAGCAGCTGCATGTGGACAGTTAGCGGTAAAAACTGATTAAATTTCTTAAGTGATTAATTCTTTATGTTGAATTTCTCCATATCCGATTGAGTATCAAAATCATTTAGAATTTGGGAGTAATCACATTCCCATTTTTTTATCTTTGTACTGTTATCATCTCTTATTACTCGAAGTGAAGAAGAAGGATCGGCTTGTAAAATTTTTTCAAATATACTTTTTTTAAATAAAACCGGATGACCTTCCTTCCCATTATAAACCGGCTGTACCCAATCATAAGTATCCTCTATTTGAGAAACTAATTCTTTATAAAATTTTTTTTCATGAAAAGGCTGATCCACAAAATGATAAACGATCCAATCTGAATTTTTTAATTCTATTAACCCCGCTTGAAGTGATGTGAACATTCCTTTTTCATAGTTAGGATTGAAAACACATTCGACGTGAATTGAGAATCGAGAATTAATTATTGATTCGATCTTTTCTTTTTGAAATCCCGTTATAACAACAACTTTTTCGCATACTTTTAAAAGCTTTTCAACTATTGTAACAACAAATGATTTGTCCTCATAAAGCATTAACGGTTTGAATTGTCCCATTCTTCCGGATAGCCCGGCTGAGATTAGCAAACCATTTACGATAGCTTTACTCATTTGTTGAAAAATTTTTCTTTTAGGAATTTTGGGGTGCTCGGCTCAATACTATGATTCCAATTCTTAAGTGCAGAAGTATCTTTCAATCCGTTTCCGGTAAAAAGTAAAAGTGCTGTTTGTTTATGTAATTTATTCTGAGTGATGTATTTTTTATAAGCGGCAAATGTTGATGAAGAAGAAGGTTCAATTAATATTCCGTAATTCTGCGCAACAAACTTTTGTGCTTCAAGTATTTCGGTATCGCTGACTTGAATCGCTTCACCTTTAGTTTTTACAACTGCGTCATAAGTCATATATAAACATCTCGGGGCGCCGGCAGAAATAGAATCGGCAATACTCTTAGCCGGTATGTATTCAAACTTTTGATTATTCATATATCTAACAACCGCATTGCTTCCTTCAGCTTGAACAGCCATCAATCTTGGAAGTTTTTTAATCCAGCCAAGCTCTTTCAATTCCCATAATCCTTTATACAAACCACTTAATACAACTCCATCACCGGTAGGAACAAAAATTAGATCCGGCATTTTCCCTTTGGTTGTCATAAAAATATCAAACGCAGCGGATTTTTTACCTTCGATAGTAAGAGGATTATAGCCCGTGTTTCTATTATATATTTTTTTCTCTGCGGAGATTTCCAAACAAGTATCGAATGCCAAATCATAGTCGCCATCAACTAAATATATCTCTGCTCCATAAGATTGGATTTGAATTCGCTTGGCTTCAGGAATAAGTTTGGGAACAAATATCATTGATTTCAATCCGAGCCGTGCACATATTCCGGCTAACGAAGAACCAGCATTTCCTGTTGAAGCTGCGGCAATTTCTTTTATACCAAGTTCTTTTGCTTTGAGAGCAACTAAACTTGAAGCGCGGTCCTTAAACGACAAAGTAGGATTACGCGTGTCATCAAGGACAAAAAAATTGTTTCCTTCGAAAGAATATTTTAATAAACAATTTGAAGGAAGCGATAACTTTTCAATGTCATTCCGAAGAAGCGAAGCGACTGAGGAATCTTTTAAATTTAACGGCCATAAATAATTGTATTGCCAAAATCTTCCGGGTTGAAGTTTTAAGAATTCCTTTTTCTTGTATTTTTTTTTGATTGCTTCATAATCATATTCAATTAAAAGAACTCCGCGCAATGGCTGGTTCTTTTCAATAGTGCCGCAAAATGGACAAAGATAGATCAGATTTTTCTCTATCTCGTCTTTGCTGTAAGACTTTCCACAATCGAAACATTTGTAATAATATTTATTCATGATTTGCCTTCTGTCATTCTGATCCCGACTTATCGGGAGAAGAATCTTAAAATATATTCTGTGTCAGATTCTTCTTCACTTCGTTTGTCAGAATTACACTTCGTGTCACATTGTTAATCCCATAATTGCTTTTGCCGTGTGAAGACGATTCTCCGCTTCATCAAAAACGATTGAGATATTCGGGTTATCAAGAATCTCATCAGTTACTTCGTTACCGCGGTCTGCAGGAAGCGCATGCATCAGCTTTACATTTTTATCTGCAAGTTTAATCCTCTTATCGTCACAGATCCAATTCTTATTCTTTTCAAGATTACTTTTCATTTCCTTCTTACACTGATCTTCATGCGAGAGATAATAATCTTCATCATAAAAACCGAAGCCGCCCCAATTTTTTGGAATAACAATCTGTGCGTCTTCAAATGCTTCATCCATATTATTAGTAAAGCGTAAACTTCCTCCGCCTTCTTTTGCATTCTTCTGTGCTTTCTCAACAATGTTTTTGCTCAACGGAAATTCCTTTGGGTGAGCAACCGTTACATCAATTCCGTAACGCGGGAAAAGAAGAATTTGTGTCTGCGGAACGCTCAACGGTTTTGAGTGTGTTGTTGCGTATGCCCAGCTTACCGTAATTTTTAAATTTTTTGTATTTCTGCCGAGATGCTCGAAGATAGTCATTAAATCAGCAAGTCCTTGGAACGGATGATAAACATCATCTTGCAGCGACATAACAGGCTTTCTTGAGTTAGCCGCGAGTTCATTTAAGTATTTATTGCCGACTCCATAGAAACAATTCCGGCATGCAATTCCGTGTCCCATACGGCTTAGAATTATTGCCGTATCTTTTGCAACTTCGCCGTGAGTGATCTGCATTTTATCCGGAGTTAAATCGTGCGCATGTCCGCCGAGTTGCGTCATTCCGGCCTCCATAGAATTCCTTGTACGTGTTGATTGTTCGAAGAACATCATGAACAATGTTTTATATGGGAGCCAGAGTGTTGGTTCTTCAGCATAAAACTTTTTCTTCAGATCAAATGCCGTATCAAAAACAATATCGAGTTCTTCTTTAGTCCAACTGTCTTCTGTTATAAAATGTCTTCCTTTAAAACGAGTTTCCATGATTCCTCCGAATAACAATAATATTTTAGTCTATAATTTGAAAAATAGTTTGACCAAGAATAATTAAAATATAAGCTTCACAAAACAAGTTTATAATAAACGTCGTGATTTCTAGAATTAGACCTATTGAATGAATATCTGAAGATAATAATACAAACGCTGCTTGAAATATTATCAATGTGATTAAGATAATTGTAGGCTTTTTTATTAGTGGTTTGATAATCTCTATCTTCTTTTCATAGTTATACCAATTTATAAATTCATGAGACCATACATGATTTGAGTCCTTGTACTTAATTAAATTTTTCTCTTTATCTTCTAAAGTAAGATTTTTGAATTTTTGTGCTTCCTCTCTCCCGATAGAACTACCTGCCGTCATAATTAAAGAATTAAAAATCTCTGAAATCGAAGAATTTAAAGTTTGTAGGCGATAAATAAAAAAAACTCCAAAAATAGAGAAGATAGCAGCATTTGCTTGAAGTAATGAGCTAAAAAAATAATAACCTGTATTTTCTGTGAAATGAAAACAAAAATTACTTCTTATAGAGACAAAGGCTATTAGACAGACCAAAAGGATAAATAAGAAAATAGATAACTTATAATCGTTTTTGATCTTATCTAATAATTTTGAATACTTCATAATTTATTTCATATTCTAAGTTATAAATATCTAAAAGCATTTTATAAAATATGTCAATTTAAAGTAACCAGAAAATTAAAGTGTTATCTTGTTGTCACAAATTGTGACTTCAATTTCAGAAACCTTTTCAATAGTTAGCGTTCTATTGTTTCGCCATATTAAACGGAAACAGCGAATAAAATTTAGTCGCTTTCAACAAATCATCAAGTACAAGTTCTTCTTTGGATGAATGTGCAAGTTCTTCTTTACCCGGCGCAAAACCGATAGTTGGAATTCCAAAATGTCCGGCAGTTGCAACTCCGTTAGTAGAGAAACTCCACACGCCGCTTTTCGCTTTTCCAATCGCAGCTTTTGAGGTTTTCAGTGCGGCATCTACTAATGGATGTTTCTCATCATAAACCCATGTAGGAAAATATGCTTCTTGAGAAAACTTAGTTCCCTTCCAGCTTGTCCCTTCCACATTTGGAATTGAAATTTTTGCATCGCTTTTATGCTTTTTGATAATTTCTTTCAATTCTTTCACAACAGAATTTTTATTTTCGCCTATCGTCATTCTTCTATCAAGATGGATTTGGCAATAATCAGAGACGGAACAAGTTGATGGTGCTTTGGAAATAACTTGGCTTACGGTGATTGAACCTTTACCAAGCGGTTGTTTCGGCTTCAATTTTTTATCCAACTTTTCTATTTCGGAAATTATCGGCTGCATTTTATAGATAGCATTAATTCCTTTATGGTTATGCGCACCGTGAGCGGATTTTCCCGTCGCAGTAATTTTTAATTCCATTCTTCCGCGCTGTCCGCGGTAAACCTTTAAATCCGTCGGTTCGCCAAGTACAACATAATCCGGTTTGATTCCTTCGTTGGCGATAATATGATAAAGCGGATAGCCGTCCGCATCTTCTTCAAGCACAGAACCGACAACATAGAGCGTAAATGGAAAATCATTTCCGTAAACAGCCTTCAAAACTTTTCCCGCGATCATAAATCCGGCCATAGCGGGTTTCTCGTCAACAACACCGCGTCCGTACATTTTTCCATTTATAATTTCTCCGGCGAACGGAGGATGTGCCCAAGTTTCTGTATCTGTTACTTTCACAGTATCTACGTGGGCATCAAACATAATTTTGATCGGCCCATTGCCAATTCTACCGACAGCATTTCCAAATCCGTCATGGAAAGCTTCATCAAATCCGTATTCTTGCATCTTCGAAACAATAAATTCTACAATTTCTTTTTCTTCACCGCTGTAACTTTTAATCTGAATCAGTCTTTGAATCAAGTCGAAAAGATTTTCTCTTTCGGCCTCAACAGCATTAAATAATTTTTCTTTCATGTTTATTCCAAATCTGTTTTGTAACTAAACAAAATTACAAAATTGCTTACACACTTAATACCAGTATATCTTATATTTAAGATGTTCAAGAAAATAAACTGGAATTATATGTCGGATAAAATGAAGCCGGTTCCATTCCAAAAACTGTTGGACTGGATATTCCAAGAATATATAAATCAGAAATCCATCTTCGGGATTCCGTCCTCAAAGTTTTATCATGTAAAAGAAAAAGGTGATGAAAAAATATTTGATGAATGTCTTGAAACTCCAATCGGTCCAGCTGCCGGTCCTCATACACAGTTGACACAAAATATAATTTGCGCATATTTAACAGGAGGCAGATTTTTTGAGCTCAAGACAGTTCAAAAGCTGGATGATTTAAAAATTGATAAACCTTGCATTGATGCAACAGATGAAGGTTATAACGTTGAATGGTCGCAGGAACTGAAACTTGATGAATCCTATGATGAATATGTTAAAGCATGGTTTCTAATTCATTTGATAAAAAATCTGTTTGGACTCTCAGAATCTAAAAGAGGATTTGTTTTTAACATGAGTGTAGGTTATGATCTTGATGGAATCAAAACACCACGTATGGATCGTTTCATTGAAGAGTTGAAAGATGTATCTAAGAATGAATTATTTTCTAATTACAAAACAATTCTAATAAAACAAATAAGTAACGGTAAATTACTTGAGAGCGATTTCGGCTTCGATAAAATTAAATTAGAAAAATTAATATCAGAAATTGAAAATATTTCGCCGCACATTTCTAATTCGGTTACGCTTTCAACTATGCACGGCTGCCCTCCTCATGAAATTGAATCTATTGCAAAATATCTCATCAAAGAGAAAGGATTGCATACATACGTAAAATTAAATCCAACTCTTTTAGGATATGATTTTGTAAATGACACTTTGCACAAACTCGGGTATAATTATATTCATCTCGATAAGAATTCTTTCGATCATGATATTCACTACCAAGATGCAATTCCAATGATTAACAGATTAAGATCTTTTGCTTCTGCATACAATAAGACTTTTGGAATAAAACTTTCAAATACACTTGGCGTAAAAAATACAATTCAAGCATTGCCCGGCGATGATATGTACATGTCGGGAAGATCGCTCTATCCGCTTACTATAAATCTTGCATATAAGTTAGCCAACGAATTTAACGGCGAAATAAATATCTCTTATTCGGGCGGAGCTAACAACAATAATATTAAAGAAATTTTAGGAACCGGAATAAGACCTGTTACTTTTGCAACCGAGTTATTGAAACCCGGCGGGTATTTACGTCTTTCACAAATTGCAGAAACAATCGAAAAGAATTCATCAAAGATCGAACAAGGTTCTAGAAAAAATACTGCTCACCTGAAGATTTTAGCAGAAGCTTCTTTGTTAGATAAACACTATTCTAAAGAAAAACGAGAAATTAATTCTATAAAGATTCCTAAATCCCTTCCGGTTTTTGATTGTTACATTGCACCTTGCCAGGAAGCTTGTCCAATACACCAAGATGTTGCATCGTACATTAAGTTGGTTGAACAAAAACGATACGAAGAAGCATACGAGTTAATCGTTTCAAAAAACCCCTTGCCTCATATAACCGGTTACATTTGCGATCATCAATGTATGTATCATTGTACACGCTGGGATTATGACGACCCGGTACTGATTCGCGATCTTAAGAAAGAAGTGGCCCTTAATGGCTTTGATTCATATATAAACAAATTTAATGATACTTTTTTTGCGAGAAACGAAAAGACAAAGCAATCCGAAGAAATAGATTGCTTCTCCCGACTTAGTCGTGATCGCAATGACAATAATATAAAAGTTGCAGTAATTGGAGCTGGACCTTCAGGTTTATCCGCCGCATACTTTTTAGCTAAAGCGGGTTTTAATGTAACAATTCTTGAAAAAGAAATGAATGCCGGCGGTATTGTTCAAAATGTATTACCAAGATTCCGTTTGCCAAAAGAAGCAATCGAAAAAGATATTGAGTTTATAGAAAAACATGGAATCAGATTTGTTTTCGGATTCAATCCAAATTTCTCAATTGATAAACTTAAGAAGGAAGGATATAAATATATTTACCTTGCAATCGGAGCAGAGGCATCAAATAAAATTATAATTGATGGTAATAATGAAAATATTTTTGATGCGATTGAATTCTTGAAAGATTATCACAATGATCATTCTATAAAGCCCGGTAAAAATGTTGCAGTTATCGGAGGAGGTAATTCTGCAATGGACAGCGCACGCGCAGCAAGTAGATATAAAGGAGTGAAAAAAGTTTATTTAATTTACCGCCGTACGAAAGAACAAATGCCGGCTGATAAAGAAGAATTTAATGCCGCATTAAATGATGGAGTTGTGTTTAAGGAACTGCTGCTACCTGTCAGATTTAGCAAAGGATTTTTAATTTGTCAGAAAATGAAACTAAGTGATACCGGTTCTGATGGAAGAAGAAATGTAATGCCGGTTGATGGCGAGTATGAAGAAATACGAATTGATAGTGTAGTCTCTGCAATTGGTGAAAAAGTTGAAACGGGATTTTTGACCAAGAATAAAATTCAATTTGAAAATAACAGAGTGAAAGTTTCCGAGACAAATGAGACGATGTTGGAAAATGTTTTTATCGGTGGAGATGCTTTAAGGGGACCATCAACAGTGGTAGAATCAATTGCAGATGGAAAGAAAGCTGCAGACGCAATTATTAAGAAAGAAAACATTAAAGCTAAGCTCTACTCAATTAAGCATTATTTTGTCAATGATCAACAACTTGTCGAAGACTTAGGAATAAGAAAGGGTGAAATTGCTAATCAGACTCGTACAAATTTTACGCTTGAAGCCGGAAGATGTTTAGGTTGTAATTTTATTTGCAATAAGTGCGTTGAAGTTTGTCCGAACCGTGCTAATGTTGCGATTATATCAAATTCAGATTCCTTTAAGGATAAATATCAAATTATTCATCTTGATCAATTATGCAACGAGTGCGGCAACTGCGAAACTTTCTGTCCTTATCAAGGAAAACCTTATAAAGAGAAATTCACATTTTTCAAAAGTAAAATAGATTATTCCAACAGTACAAATGATGGATTTTTCTTTGTTAATGATAATAATCTTACAACAGTAAATGTAAAATTGAAATCAGAAAATGGAACGATCGTTTTCAATAAAAACGGAGAAGTTGTGCAAACGACCATTAATAATCGAAACGAATTAGTTCAATTAATAAAAACTTTCCGGCGGGATTATTCCTTTCTAATTGATGCAAAGTTCATTGGTCATGTCGAAGAAACGAAGTGATTGAGAAACCTTAGAACAAAGATTTCTCCGCGTGGTTAAAATAACAATTATTATTTATGCACTAACTCCTCAGCAATTTCCTTAATTGCTTCTATAATTTGTTTGTACCCTGTACATCTGCAGAGATTTCCCGCAATTGCATCTTTGATCTCTTCTTCGGTTGGATTTGGATTTTCTTCTAGTAAGGCAAAAGCAGATAATACCATTGCCGGCGAACAGAATCCGCATTGAACTGCGCCATACTTTAAGAAACTTTTTTGAATCGGATGCAATTCATTACCGTTTGCGATTCCCTCAATTGTAATAATCTCGTTTCCTTCAACCTGCGCTGCAAAGATTAAACATGAATTAACAGCTTTTCCATTCATCAACACAGTACAAGCACCGCATTCACCAATTCCACACCCTTCCTTCGTACCAGTTAAATTAAATCTATCTCGCAACAGATCGAGCAAACGAACACTAGGTTCAGTTTCAACAACAACTTCTTTTCCGTTAAGTATGAATTTTAGTTTAATCATTTCATTCTCATTGTCATTCTGATCCCGACTTGTCAGGAGAAGAATCTCTAAACATATAAGTTAGAGATTCTTCGTCGTTGCACTTCTCAGAATTTGATAAAACATCTGCTGAACAACAGGTAACTTATATTCACTCGACCAGCGTAACCCGGTTAATTTTATTATCTCTTCTCCCATCTTGCTTGCCAGATTTTTAAGAAAATTATTGTTCACTTCTTTCCCTTTGGCAAATTCTTCAAGTTCAGAAAATCGAGTTCCGATTGGAGTTACTGCGCCGGATGCTATTCTTATTTCAGTTATTTTATTTTCTTCCAATTCTATTAACACAGCGAAGGTAATTCTGCTTATTGCAACTGCCTGCCGTCTTCCGAGCTTATAAAAATCTCCTACGAAAGTTTTTTGAGGAACCGGAATATTTATGCGTGTTACAATTTCATCTTTCTTTAATTGCGTTTTGTAAGGACCTTGCAAAAATTCTTGTAAAGACATTTCTCTTTTAGAATTAATTGATTCAATTTCTATTGTAGCGTTGTAGACCAAAAGAGCAGGAACTGTATCAGCACACGGAGCGTTGTTCACAAAATTTCCGGCTATCGTTGCACGGTTTCTTATCTGCAAACTGCCTATTGTCCTAACAGCTTTTTTTAGAATTGGTAATTCTTTTGAAACAATCTGGTTTTTATAAATTTCCGTAAATGTTGAAGCTGCACCGATTGATATTCTACCATTCGTTTGTTCAATTCCTTTTACTTCAGCAACATGATTAATATCAATTAGAACTTCTGTTTTAATAAAACGGTTCGATTCTTGTTTCAGTCCGGTAACTACATCCGTTCCACCGGCTATAATTCTTAAATCCCTGTCATGACTTGAAAGAATACCGAGTACTTCATTCAAATTTTTAGGAGTCAATATTTCGATTGATGATATCACAGTAAACTTCCTCTTTTCACTTCAACCGGTCTAAGTTTTTTACCAAGTAGAATTTCTTCCAGGTTCAGAGGTAAATTAAAAAATCTTTTTCCAAGTGCATTACTAACAGCATTTGAAATCGCCGCCGCTGTTAATTCCAAAGTTGGTTCTCCTAAAGACTTGGCTCCCCACGGCCCGTAAATTTCTTTTCCTTCAACAAAGATCGGTTTTATCTCGCCAATATCTTTTGCGGTCAGAATTAAATACTGATCAAAATTTAATTCACGGATTAATCCATTTTCGGTTGTTACTTCCTCCAACGTTCCAAAACCGGCACCTTGTGTAACACCACCATAAATTTGTCCTTCCGCACCAAGTTTATTTATTACTGTTCCGGGATCGTGAACTGCTGTTATTTTATCAAGATAAACTTCCCCTGTCCCGAGATTAACACTTACTTCAGCAACTTGACATCCGTACACATAAGTAAAGTAAGCATCTCCTTGGCCAGTTTGTTCATTCCAATCAACATTCGGACTTTTGTACCAGCCGATTGTTGCAAGATTTACTCCGCGGTTAGCTGCGAGTTTGCAAAGATCAGAAAAAATTGCGAATTGAGAATTGCGAATTGAGAATACTTTATTATCACGAAAAACTATTTCATCTTTTGATTTTAATTTCCATTCTGCACGAATTAATTCTTCCAGTCTTGTGCGTAAAATTTCTGCAGCATTTTTTACAGCACCGCCGCCCATCAAAGTTGCGCGTGATGCAACAGTCGGTCCGCTATCCGGCACTCTGGATGTATCTGTTTCTAAATAAAATATATTATCTGTTGTAATTCCTAATTCTTCCGCAACAACAATAGAAAATGTTGTTCTTAATCCTTGTCCATTCTCTGCTAATCCGGAAAGCAAATAAACTGTTCCATCATTTTGAATCGAGAGATAGCAGGCTGCAGCATCAATTCCTTCAGCACCAAGCGAACATCCGCGGTAACTTACTGCGAGACCAATTCCTTTTTTAATCAGCTGATCGGGTTCAATGAATTGCGAGTTATTAAAAACCGGTTTGCTGAAATCATATTTTTGAATTGTTGATTTATCTTTTTTGTACTTCTTCCATTTGTTTTGAAAATCAGTTTCTTTTGTTGCTATATCCAAAACAGTTAAAAGATTTACATCGTGGTTCTGAAGTTCTTGTCCTGTTGCAGTTATTGATCCGGCTTTCAATCCGTTAATTTTTCTTATCTCAACAGGATTCATTTCAAGCTGAAGTGCAATCTCATCCATCAATGATTCATTTGCAAAAACCGGTTGAGGCGAACCGAATCCGCGCATTGCACCTGTGTAAGGATTGTTTGTATAAACAGCGCGTACATCGGTATGAACATTTTCAATTTCATACGGGCCGGTCGCTTGAACAACGGAACGCCACGTTACAAACGGACTCATAGAGCAGTAAGCTCCGCCGTCTGCAAGAATATCTATCTTCATCGCATTTATTTTACCGGAGTTTGAGAATCCAATTTTGTATTTCAAAATGTATGGATGACGTTTATATGATTCTAAAATTGATTCTTCTCTGGTGTATCGGATCTTTACCGGACGATTAGTTTTCAAAGCGGCAACAGCAGCGCGTGCAGAAAGAATACACATTGTATCATCCTTACCGCCAAATGAACCACCAAGTTGCGCTTGAATTACCTGCACTTTATCTAACGGAAGATTTACAACAGCTGCAATAATTCTCCTAGCACTAAAAGGATTCTGAATACTGCCGATAATTTTTATTCCGTTTTGCCCGAGCGGTATCGCGATAACAGCTTCAGGCTCAATGTAAGCATGCTCAATTAATTGCGTTGTATAAGTTTGTTCTAATATATGATCACTCTCGGTAAATCCTTTTTCAATATTTCCTTTTCGTAATGGATGATGAATAATAAGATTGCTTCCAAGCTCAGGATGGATTAATGGTGATTTCGGATCAAGTGATTTTTGGGGATCTGTTAATGTAGGAAGAGGTGTGTAATCAATTTTTATTTTTGAGAGTACCGAGCGAAGTAGAGTCGTATCCTCGCCAACCAGCATTGCAAGAACATCTCCCGGCGTTACAACTACTTCATCACAAAAAATCGGTTGGTCATTTTTGATCATTCCGACTTTCTTTGCACCCGGGATGTCTGCAGATGTAATTATCGAATTGACTGCCTGATCGTTTTCTACTTCAGAATAATTAATCGAATTGATTTTTGCGTGGGTTTCAGAAATTCTAAGCATTACAGCATGAAGCATTCCATCAAATTTATAATCATCGGCAAACTTAGCTCGACCGGTAATTTTATCGAATCCGTCTTCACGAATTATTGGTTTGCCTACAACTGAAAATTCTTTTTTCATTAATTCTCATCTCGTCATTCAGTGGACAATTGAAGTCTGACCGAAGAATCTTCAACTAATAATTTCGAGATTCTTTAGTCGTTACTCACCTTCAGAATGACACTATCATTTTATTTGATGATATAATCTTTCACCTTGAATGTAAATCTCATTTTTAATTTTGGTCTCGTCAACTCCTATTAGCTGAAAATCCTTCATCAAAAAATTTCCATTCTGTACAACGGTTTGGATTGGATATTCCAACATACCAAAAATGAAATGCGCCCAGAAATTTTCTTTAGTGAGTGGTGTAGGGGGAATATAATCCCAAACTATTAAGTCAGCACGGTCATTTTCACTGAGTGTTCCAAAATCCGGAAAATATTTTTTAGCAAATCCGATTTGATCGAAATAAATCTTCTTGATAAGTGTTGTCGCTTGATCTCCGCCGATGCCTTGACTTCTAAAAGTTAAATACATTTGTTTAAGCGACCGCGAAATGTTTGAATGCATGCCATCTGTTCCGGCTAAGAAAGGAATACTTTTAGGAATTTTTCCGAAATTAGGAACACCGACAGAATTATTCATATTAGAATCAAGGCAAAATGCAATTGCGCTTTCCGCTTCGTTGATTTTGGCATAATCTCTTTCTTTTAGATGAACACCATGTACCAAAATACTTTTATCATTCATCAGCTTGAATTTTTTCAAGCGGCTAACCGGCAACGAGCCGGTGTATTCAACACTTAATGTATTATCACTTTCATCTTCGGCGACATGAATATGAATTCCCCAATCAGATTTCATAAGTTTTTTTGATTCGTGCAGAAGATCATCCGAAAGTGTAAACGATGCATGTAGTCCCAGCATTGCATGAAAATCATCATTCATTTGAAACGAATAAAATTCTTTGTTCTCCGATAGTCCCCTTAATGCATTGTCGAGGCCGTTTCTATCTGTGCTTTCAAAACAAAGTACACCTCTTAATTTGAAATCATTTAATATATTTTTTATTGTTTTTAAACTTCCGGCAATTTCGTTTTGCGAGGAATGATGATCAAAAATATATGTCACACCGCTGCGGATTGATTCAATCGCAGCCATCTGTACCGAAGAAATTATCATTTCCATGTCGAGCACACGGTCGAGTTTCCACCATAGATTTTTCAAAACGTTTTGAAAATTATCAAACTTACCTTTAAGCGGTAAGCCCTTAGCAAGGCGGGAGTAAATATGATCGTGAAAGTTTACTAATGGAATAGTTACTACTCTTCCGTAAGCATTGAAGGAATCTTTATTAACCTTATCGGGGTTTTTCAAATAAATATGAAAAAATTTAGGACGGATTTTAGAGATCTTTCCACCAGATATTATTATGTCGCCAAAGAATGGAATTATTTCATTCTCAACGATAGAACAGATCCAAGCATTTTCGATAGTTAGATTTTTCGTTCTCATTTTGTAATTTAATTAGAATCTATCCCTTTAACCCAACTTGTTTATTAAAATCATCAATTAGTTTATCCCATACGGGAACAATAGCAAATTTATCCTTCCAATAATTCTCATCATACCACTGAGCGTTTAGTTCTTCAACAGTTTTACCCTGTTGTTCAACCCAGGTAAAATATTTTAAGTTGTGAATCCGTTTTTTTTCATAATAGCTCAATTCACTAAAATAGTCAATTGTTTGTTTTTTGATTATGGAAGTCCAATCAACTTCACTTTGGCGATCGGAATATTTTCCCCATTCTTGATTCATTTCTTCCAAACGCGAGTTGTACATTTCTTTCGAATCAGTGAAAATTGTAAATATTATGTCGTTTTCATTCATCTCATAATATTTCGCAAGTTTAATTGAACTTAACATATTGCTGATAGAAGAAATTCCAAGCCAGGAAAGTTTATCAATTACATCGTCCGTCACACCATTAACTATCAACCATCGCTTCCCTTCCGGTTCATTGAATAGTCGTAAAACTTTCAAAGGATCTTCATCGTTAATAGCGGCAACACAATCTGTGTTTTTAACATTATGAATCCATGGTATATGTTTATCACCGATTCCTTCAATACGGTGACCGCCGTAACCGTTCATCAGCAATGTAGGGCATTGCAGGGCTTCCGAAGCAACAACTTTTATTTGCGGAAATACTTCGCGAAGATAATCGCCCGCACCTATTGTTCCGGCAGATCCCGTTGCGCTTACATATCCGCTAACTCTCTGGTTTTCCTTTTTAATTTGATTGAAAAGTTTTTCAATTGTAGAACCGGTAACCGTGTAATGCCAAATTGTATTTCCAAATTGATCAAACTGATTGAAAATTACATACTCATCACTCTTACTTTCTAAATCATGACATTTATCATAAATTTCTTTTACATTACTTTCGCATCCGGGAGTTGCATAAATTTCCGCACCCATATCTTTCAGCCATTTAAATCTTTCTTTGCTCATTTCTTCAGGAAGAATTGCAACACCATGAACTGATAATAATCGCGAATTAAAAACCCCGCCTCGGCAATAATTCCCGGTTGATGGCCAAACAGCTTTATGATATTCAGGATTAAATTTTCCTGTAATCAGATAAGGGACAAGACAACCGTACGAGGCACCGACTTTATGTGCACCGGTAGGAAAAAATTTACCGACCAAACCAATGATCCGTGCTTTAACCCCTGTAATTTCTTTTGGTATTTCTAAAAAATTTATTCCGCCTATCTTTCCAGTGGTAGAATCATTCTGCCAATTGATACGGAATAGATTAATCGGATCTGTTTCCTGCATTCCAATTTTAGGAAGTTTGTCTTGAATTATTTGAGGAATGATTTCCGGATTTTTCATTTCAGAGAATTTCGGAAGGATTATTTTTTGTTTCTTACATCGTTCAATCGTTTTTTTTAGAAATTCTTTATTCTCAATCTGCCATGCCCAATTGTTCATCCTTTCTCCTGGTGTTTTGGTGTATTGTATAATGTAAGCAAAATTTTTTCGGGGGTAAGCGGTGCAGAGAAATTTATTTCAAGATTTGGTTTAAATGCTTTCATTGCATTCATCAATGCAAAGTAAACGCCAATGCCGTACATTAATGGCGGTTCGCCGATTGCCTTGGAATTGTTAGGTCCGAATGGATTAGATGCATTTTCCAGAAAATGAATTTTCAATTCTTTCGGAACAGCATGTATATCCGGGATCTTATAAGTTGAAAGTGCATCAGTTAATAATTTCCCTTCACTGTTCCATTTCAATTCTTCCATTGTCATCCATCCTATTCCCTGTACAATTCCTCCTTCGGCTTGTCCCAAATCAATTGTCCGGTTAATTGTATCACCGAAATCATGAACCACTTTTACCGAATCAACTTCATAAATACCTCTTAAGCAATCCAATGTTACTTCAACAATGCCAACACCGTATGAATGGTAAGCGAACGGTTTACCTTTATTAGTTTTTGTATTGAAATAAATATCAGGTGTTGAATGATGTGCCTGTGCAGTCAGGCTAATTCGTTTTTGATATGCGATGTTAACCAACCTTGTAAAGGTTAGATCTGTTTTAGTGTCCTTATAATAAATTATTTCATCTTTTAACTTTATCCGGGAAATTTTATTCAGCTTAAGTTCATCAGCGGCAATTTTCTTTAAGCGTTCGATTAAAATCTTGCATGCATCGATGACAGCAAAACCATTTAGGTCTGTACCTTTGCTTGCGGCCGTAGCCGAAGTATTGGAAACACGCGAAGTATTTGTTGAATCAATACGAATTCTTTCAATGTTTATCGATAGCTCGTTAGCGGCAATATTTCTTAATTTTTCATTAACGCCTTGTCCCATCTCGATTGCTGCAGAACTAATACTGACAGAACCATCTGTGTAAATGTGAAGAAGTGCCGAAGCTTGATTCAAAAATGTTGTAGTGAAAGAGATTCCGAAAGTGACCGGCATTATTGCCGCACCTTTTTTCACCAATTTATTTTTCGAATTGAATTCACGAATTCTATCAAAAATTTCTTTTGGTTTATATTTATCTTCAACTCCGGCAAAACAATTTCCAATATTACAATTCAAAGTTTTTTGCCCGTACGGAAATTCATTTCCCTCATTTAATAAATTTATTTTTTGAATCTCGGAAGGATTTATCCCGAGTTCTTTAGCCGCTTTGTAAATAGCTGATTCAATCACAAACATTCCTTGCGGTCCGCCGAATCCTCTGAATGCAGTGAATGGAGTAAGATTAGTTTTACAACTTAATGCGGTTGCTTTTACATTTGGAATGAAATAAGAATTCGTACAATGGAAGAGTGTACGATCTAATATTGCCGGTGAAAGATCTGCTGCTGCGCCTGCATTCTGATAATAAGTTACTTCGTAAGCAAGAATTTTTCCTTTCTTAGTTAACCCGATTTTGAAATCGGAAGAGTATGGATGCCGTTTGCCAGTAATTCTAATATCTTCCTGACGCGGTAAAATTATTTTAACCGGTTTATTTAATTTCAATGCGGCTAAAGCCGCCATAATAGCCCACGCAGTTGCTTGATCTTCTTTACCGCCAAATCCCCCGCCAAGTCTTGTAACATCTACTTCTATTTTGTGCATCGGCAGATCAAGAACTCGCGCAGCAGTGCGTTGAACTGTTGTTGGTCCCTGCGTAGATGAAATTATTTTTATTCCACCGCCTTCAATCGGAAATGCAAACGTCCCTTGTGTTTCAAGATAAAGATGCTCTTGTCCGCCGTTCTCAACAGTACCTTCAAATATGTAATCGCATTTTTTCCAAGCTTTATTAATACTGCCGAGTTCAAATATTCTTGGCGGAATTATTAAATCGCCTTTTTTTGCAGCTTCGCGCGGATCGAAAACAGCAGGAAGTTTTTCAAATACACACTTGATTTTTTTTGCAGCATCATGTGCTTGAAGAAAAGTTTCTGCAATTACCAATGCAATTGGGTGGCCGATAAAGTGAACTGTCTCTTCCGCAAATAGATCTTCATCTTGAACTATCCCACCAATCTGATTTTCGCCCGGAATATCTTTTGCGGAAATAATTCCTTGAACGCCTTGCACACATAACGCTTTTTCAAAATCTATACTTAAAATTTTTCCATGTGCTATAGAAGAATAAAAAACATAGCCATACAAGGTACCTTGCGGTGATACAATGTCATCAACAAAAAGCGATTTACCGCAAACATGTCTTGTAGAATCTACGTTTCTCAAAGCAGTTTCTCCGGATCAACTAGTTGCGGAAAAAGTTTTATAAAATGTGCAAAAAATAATTGCCGCAATAATAAACTTTTATACTCGGCGGAACCACGCGCATCGCTGATTGGTGAAATCTCCTTTAATGAAATTTCAGCCGCTTTTTTTATCGTTTCTGCATCAATCGTTTTGTTTTTTAAATAGTTACAAGCGTTGTTAAGGTATAATGGAATTGGCGCTACTCCTCCTGCTGAAATATGAATGTTTGATATTTTCCCAGATTTTGATTCCACATAAACTGATGAATTTACGCTTGCAATATCAAGATAAGTTCGCTTGGAAATTTTCTCAAAATTGAATAATGAATTTTTTGAAGGAGTCAGAAAAGTTATTTTTTCAACAATTTCATTTTTTTTCTTATCTAAAGATTTATATCCTTTATAAAAATTTTTTAGAAGGATCAATCTTTTCTTTTTTCCGTCTTTCAAATGAACAGTAGAGTTAAGAGCAAGGAGTATATTGACCATATCTCCAATTGGAGAAGCATTAACGATATTCCCGCCAATTGTTGCTCTATTCCGAATTGGGAGTGAACCGAATAAACTTAAATAGTTGTTCCATTTAGGAAAATATTTTTGAAGAAGTTTAGATGATTTTATTTCTTCGATAGTTGTTGCCGAACCAATATTGATTTGCTTCCCTATCCGAGAAATTCCGGAAAGCTTTTTATTTTGTGAAATTAAATTTCCTTTACTGCCGACTAAACTTTCCCATCTTTGAACATAAAGATCTGTCCCGCCAGAAATAATAACATTTGATTTTTTTTCAACTGATTTATGATTTGTTGAAATCTTCTCAAGACGTTTTTTTATACCATGAAAATAATCGGGTATAAATTTTAGCAAAATAAGATTTTCAAGATGATTCCTGTTATCAGATTTCCCATTCTCAAATATTGAAATTGAATCTGAGGCAGCACGTTTAATTCCTCCATAACCGGTGCACCGGCAGATATTTCCGCCAAGTGATTCTATTGCATCATCTGTATTAAGATTTGAGTAGTTCAAAAAATATCCTGTCATAGAAACAACAAAGCCGGGGGTACAAAATCCGCATTGAGTACCGCCTTCATCCACCATTGTTGCTTGAACAGGTGAAAGTTCTTTCTGATTAATTCCTTCAACAGTTACAACGTGTTTGCCGCTGGCATCTCCTAACGGCATCAAACATGAATTAACAGATTTATATTTTAAAGTTCCTTTAACCAACTCGCCAAGTAGGACCGTACAAGCACCGCAATCACCTTCACGGCATCCTTCTTTAGTTCCGGTTAACATTTTTTCTTTTCTTATGAAATCAAGAAGAACTATTGTGGGGGGAAGATCAGTAGAAATATTAAGATCATTAAGGATAAAGTTGATCATTTTAACCTCAGTGGAATAATATCCACTAATGGTACAGCAATAACAGAAATAAATATCTTACTTATCAAAAAATTAACATTTTGGAATGCCGAAATCAAAAACTTAATTTTATATGCAAATAATCTATTTAGAGATAAGTCATCGAAACCTGGAAGAAAAATTTAACAGCTATTTGCATTAGTCAATTCTTCTACCGTGCAGGTACAAGAAGTTTGATTCCCTTCCTTCCTCTTTTTATTCATAATATTGGTAAGACATCGCCCGAATATACTGCTATTTGGAGCGGGTGGATATTTGCAGCACCATTTATTATCTCGTTTTTTACGACCCCATTTTGGGGAAGTTTTGGCGATAAGTACGGCAGGAAATTAATGACGATTCTTGCTGTATTTGGTTTTTCTGCAGCTCAGTTTTTGATGGGATTATCTTCAAATTTAACTCAACTTATTTTATTTGCCTCGCTTCAAGAAGCCATGGGCGGATCTTACCCCGCAGCAGTTTCATTAACCGCATCTAATACACCGAAAGAAAAAACCGCACAAGCTCTTGGGATACTACAGTTTGCAAACGGCGCTGGTAATGTTATTGGTCCAGTATTAGGAGGTATGCTTGCGGATTTAGTCGGTATTAGAGAAGTGTTCTTCTTAATTGCAATAACAGTTGGATTATCCGGATTTCTGATTGTTTTCTTTATAGATGAAAAAAATTTCACGCGTGAAGATCATAATTATTATTTCCTCACAAAAAATTGGCGCTATGTTTTTGAAAACAAAAAATTAATTATGTGCATGTTGTTTCTGTTAATTTATTCTTTAGCAGTTACAGTAGTTCGACCTACTTTTTCTTTGTTTATTAAATCTATGAATTTTACATTGAATAATTCCTCCACCGTAACTGGAATCTTGCTTGGTGTGTTCGGGGGAACTTCAGCATTAGCTTCAGCTTTAGTCGGAAGATTAACAACTAAAAGAAAAATTAATTCAATTCTACTTTTTGCCTCAGTTGTTGTAACAGCAACATATTTCTTAATTTCATTTGCAAGCTCAGCTTTTTATTTAATAATAGTATTAGCAGCTGGCGGATTTGGATTAGGATTGATTCAGCCATTGGTATTCACCTTAGTCAGCCACAATACCGATAACAACCGGAAAGCAGGGGTATTTGGCGTAGGATCGAGTTTTCAGGTAATTGGAAATCTTTTCGGTTCAGTATCCGCCGGATACGTTGTTTCCGAATTTGGGTTGCAGTTTCCTTTTGTTGCAGCAGGAATATTGTTCTTCTTTGTAATCTTTATTGTTTTATTTGGCTTAAAGAAAAACTTGTAAAAATATTTTATACAATTCAATTGGGTAGAAAGGGATTAAACATATTTATATGATAAATTAATGATGTGAACTTAAGCTCTCCTTTCATTATATTTTAATGCATAAACCGTTGGCACTTATATGAGTAAGCTGACACATGATTCAAAATTTAAATTCCCCGCGAAACAATATTCAATTCACCGGACTTCCACATTATTAAAAATAAATACGAAAAGGAGCGAAATATGAGAACTCGATTCTTAATTATCGCTTTAGTATTCTTCATTTTAGATGTTCATTTGTTATTATCACAACCTGTTGAGCTTGATTATACTAAACCTGAAGAAGTAGCACAGAAATTTCTTGAACTTTATTTTAAAGGAGACTGGTTTGGTGCCTGTAAACTTTGTGCATGTGAAGGATGTGAAGATCAAATGTCGTTCATGATAAAAAAAATGGATGAAGAAAGTACAATTACAGACGACACCAAATGCACATTTACACTTGATAAGCTTGAATTAGATAAAGATGGTACAACGGGCAAATATTATTTTACTAAAAATTGTCCCGATGTAAAGCCGAAGAAAAATCATATTGATATGAAATTGGTTGGTGATAAGTGGATGGTTGAATATATTTACAGAAGAGATAAGTTTTTATGAAATCAAATAAACCGACAATCTTTAATTGAACATCTATGAAGAGGAATGGAATAAAAAAGAGATTTACATTCGAACATAAAAATGAACCACTTTTACCCGGGGGCCTTTTTGTTAAAAGAATGTTAAAGCACCTCCTTCTTGGTATGTTAACAATTTTGTTCTCACTAATTATCGGAATACTAGGCTATCATTATTTAGAAGGAATTGGCTGGATTGATTCTCTACTCAATGCATCAATGATTCTTGGCGGAATGGGACCTGTGAATGAATTGCATACTGATTCGGGTAAAATTTTTGCTTCAATGTACGCCCTATTTTCGGGGATTATTTTTTTAGTTACTGTTGGAATAATAATAGCTCCGGTAGTACATCGTTTCCTTCACCGTTTACATATTGATGAAAAAGACAGCGGCTAAATATTACTAAGACAAATTAATACTTAGCTAAGAGAAGAAATATTTTTTTCTTATCTTCTAACGTCAATAATTCATTGATAATTATTTCATCGTTTATTGAATTAGCACCAATGAGGTTTTTGATCAACATAAAAAAAATATTACAAGTCATGAAAAAAATAAAAATAGTTTTAATTTTTTCTACATTATTTCTTTCGCAAATATTTGTTGCTTGTAAAAGCAACGGACAAAAAGAAATCTCGGTTAATATTTATTTAATCGCTTTTGAAGGATCAAATTTAAACGGGAAGAAAATTGGATGTAATGACATTTTAGTTCCAATCACTAAAAATGTCTTAATTGAAAATAACGAAGTAGAGGCGGCTCTTAATGAGCTTTTAGCAACTCCGGGTACTGATGAATTAAAAAATTTTATTAAAGGTCCATCTTTAATTGTTTATCAAGTTAACATAGCAAACGGAGTAGCTGATGTTTATTTAAAGGGTGATTTTGATATCACGGGTCTTTGTGATATACCTCGAATTAAAGAACAGCTTTACGAAACTGCAAAACAATTTCCAGATATTAAAAATGTGGAAATCTATATAAACGATAAAACCCTAGAATCATATCTTTCCGTTTCTGAACAAGGATTTAAATAAACATGTCTTGGATATGGATCTTTATAGCTTCACTTTTTGAAATATCCTGGGCTGTTGGTTTAAAATACTCACAAGGCTTCACCCAATTAAAAGCTACAATTTTCACAATCATAACAATGATACTAAGCTATGTCTTTCTTTCACTCGGTGTAAAGAATCTTCCCATAGGGACTGCTTATGTAGTTTGGACAGGCATTGGTGCAGTTGGAACTGCCATATACGGAATTATTTTTTTTAACGAACCGAAAGATTTAATTCGTGTTTTTTTTATTTTTTTAATCGTAGTTGGAATTATCGGTCTAAGACTTACATATAAAGCCGGTTGAAATGAAAAAACTTTCCCACGAAGAAATTTCTAAGAACAGAAGCACATTATCAACATTACATACAGTAACTAAACTTCCCATTTATGTTGTACTAAACAGCATAAGAAGCAGTTACAATGTCGGATCAATATTCCGTACATCCGACGGTGCAATGATTGAAAAACTTTTTCTCTGCGGGTATACACCTCACCCCCCAAAAAAAGAAGTGCTAAAGACTGCACTCGGTTCACAAGATAGTGTTACGTGGGAATATGTTCACGATCCAAGAGAAGTTATTCAAAAATTAAAAGCAAATGGAACTAAGATTTGTGCACTCGAACTTACAGAATCCAGTATTCCAACTTTTAAGATTAAGAAAGAAGATTTTCCCTTAGCATTAATAATTGGAAATGAAATCACCGGAGTTTCACAGGATCTATTGGATTTGTGCGATATGTCAATTGAAATTCCACAATACGGAATTAAACAATCATTAAATGTTGCGGTAGCTTACGGAATAGCTGTGTTTGATTTAAGACGTATCTTTGATACTTAATTTCCCGCGTAAGTAAAATAACTTTCACCATTATCTTTTAAATGAATTAAAAGAAGATTAGCACGGACTAGTTTTATTAATGTTCTCGATGCACGTCTTTCAGATATATTTGCCAGTTTACTCAACTCTTTAACATTTATACTTTCATTTTTATCCAAATATTCAAAAACAATTTTCTCTTGATTACCAACAAAATAATTTTTGAGCGACGATCCGGTAGATTGTGTTTGTAATATTTTTATCATTTCCTTACCAGCCAAAACACTTTTATCGTTTATGCGGACATAAACCTGAGCATTATTTAGCTCAAGTTTATTTTTGTAATCTTGAATCCTATGCGGTTTGGTTTTTGATTCAGCTATTTCTACGATCAATATATCTTTGTGTGTAATTTCTAAGGTTTCAATTTTATAATCTACTGGAGGGACACAATATTTTTCGGCGGATTCTTTTACAAGTTCAACATCACTTTTCTCGCTAGCAATTCCATAGATTGATTTATCATCATCAACTCCAATTAGAATATATCCACCGCGGGTATTGGCAAAAGCGATCATCTCTTTTGCAATCTTTTCAAAGGAAGAGAATCTCTGCTTAAACTCTACAGTAAGTCCTTCCCCTCTCTCGATCATCTCTGCAATCTTTTTCCGGGATAGCATCTATTGATAAGAATCAAATCAGTTATTTCAGTTCTCTTAACTTCTTTTTGGCCGAATCGGGATTTGCTTTTAATCTCTCTAAAAGTTGAAGCCGGTTAAGACGCATTTTTGGCATGCTGTCATTTTTTGCTGTTGAATCTTTAACAACTGTCTGTTTTGGCGGTTCAATTTTATTTAAAATTGGTGGTGTTGGATTTTTAATTTTCTCTTCTTCTATCTTCTTTTGTTCTAATTCTTTTTGCTTTGCTTCGTTTTCCATTTTTAGTCGAATGAGTTCAGCTTGATACGTTGTATATTTTGGAAGTACCGATGCAGCATAAGGCGAACCTACATATTCGCTAACCAAAATTCCGTAAACAACCGCCGCTGAGTCGTACATTTTAAGATCTTTTTCATAAATCATTCCGGCATATGTAAGAGATTTTTTTGCAAATTCTGACTTTGGATAGTTTTTGTAAATCTCGCGGAATGATTTTATCGCATCTTCATAATTCTTATCGTAATATTTTTTCTCCGCATCTAAATAAAAGTTTTCTGCCGGGTCCTCAGTTTTTTTAACTACGACTTTTTTTTCTTCTTTTTTTATTAATCCAAGTTTCTCTCCGGCAGCATTTCTAAGCGGATCTTTTTCGTAATTATCATAAATAATTTTAAATAGACTATCAGCTTTGACCGTATCTTTCATCGTTTCAAAATAAGTCCCGAGCGCATATAATGTTTGAACTTTTACGGACTTATTCGAATATTCAGTCAGAATCTTGTTATAATAAAAATAAGCTGAATCCGGTACATCAAGCTCGGAAAAGAACAAGCTGCCAAGTCCGTATAAACTTTTTGCATAAATTGATTTCATTGAATCGGCTGAAATACGAGGGCGTTCCGGTTTTTTTATTTTTCCCTGTAGTATTAATTGATAAGGGGTAAGATATTTAATATTGGAATTTGGATTTTGGTTTTGCTGCATTGCTTGCTGCCGGCGTAGTTCAATGTTGGGATCTACTTGATTTTGATTATTTAAGGCAGAATTCTGACTCTCCAACAACCGCCTGTTCTCTTCTAAATATTGTCTGTAAATAATATCATATTCCAACGAATCCTGTATATATTTTGAAGGATTTTGAATATATATCAAATTTTGAGACAAATCATTCAGCTCTTTCTTATTGGAAAAATATTTATCAAGATCCCGTGCATGTCTAGATGATTCTGTTTTAATCTCCGGTGGTGCTAATGAGATTGCAACTTTATTATAATATTTATATGAACTGTCATAATCACGAAATTTTATTTTATATATTTCTCCCAATTTAGATTGTGCGATTCCTGAAGTCGGATTCATTTTATAAGTTGAGTCAACTTCCCGAAAAATATCTACCGCCAATTTGGTTTCATCCTTTTCATAATAGATCTGACCGAGTTCAATCATCACTTGATCAACATAATTTTTGAATTTTCCGGCGTACCTAATATCACTTAGTTCGGATTCACTTTCTTCAACTCTTTTTAATTCTTTAAGTAATCTAGCATGTTCAATTCTGCTTTGAAATTCAATATCTGGGATCGGAGAATATTTTAATACATCTACAAAAGCTTTTAAAGCATTTTCCCTGTCATTTAAAGACAAATAAATCTTTCCAAGTTGATAAGAAACAAGTGCATTGGTTTCATCGTCTTTTGAAATACCAAGAAAGTAGATGCATTCATTTATCGATTTTTGATGTTCTTCCCTAAACTCAAAAAAAGCGATTCTTGTTATTGCAGCATCATTAAACAATTTTTCTTCGTCTTCTTTTAATGCTTCTTCTTTTACTTCCTCTATAAGTTTTAAGCCCTCATCAAAATTATGAAGCTGCAAATGAGTTTTTGCAAGCCATAATTTATTTTCTAATCTATATTTTGTATCGCCAAGTCCCGCAAGTTCAATAAATTTTCTTTGCGCTCTTGCATATTCAGCTTGATAATAAAATGCTTTCCCGGTCATGAATAACGCATCGGGAAAATATGATGAACTGGTTTCGTATTGAAGAATTTTTGAACACTTTTCAATAACCCTTGTTAGGTCTTGACTAAGTGAGCCGCTTAATTGAGTACCGCTTTGTACAACTGTTTGCGTTCCAGGTTGTATTCCAGGCAGATTTCTCTGCTGTTGGTTATATTGTTGAGTTTGCTGATAAGGAACAGGGGTTGTTGTTGGAGCGTTTTGTGATAGAGATTCTCGGAAGGCGAAAATATCTTTTTTCTGTTTGAGAATTTCTTCTTCTACGCGGTCAAAAAGTGTTTTTGCATTATAGTAAGTATTAAAGTAGGTGTTAAAATCAGTCCAAACACCACAACTTGAAAGTGCAATGACAATTAATAACAAAGACGTCTGCACAAATAGTTTTTTTGTTTTTTTGTAAGACATAGTCTTTTCACTATTTAATTATTGATAAAACTGTAAAAACTATTATGCGGTATCTCCTTGTTATTTAATGTGTAAATTTACAAAAAATTAAAGAGCGGATGAACCTGATTCATCTGTTCGTATTCTTATAACGTCCGTTATTTCTGAAATAAAAATTTTGCCATCTCCAACTTGGCCTGTCTTTGCGGTTCGCAAAATAGCTTCAACCGTTTTTTCAACCAAATTATCATCAACAATAATTTCAATTTTTATTTTCGGTACAAATTCAATTTGATATTCGCTTCCGCGGTAAGTTTCTTTATGCCCTTTTTGTCTTCCATATCCGCGGACTTCCGTAATAGTCAACCCGCGAACGCCTTCTTCAAGCAGTGCTTCTTTTACTTCATCTAATTTAAAAGGACGAATAATTGCTTCGATTTTTTTCATTGCATCCTCATATCAAGCGTTTTTACCATGGCAATTTTTATATTTTTTACCGCTTCCGCAAGGGCAAGGTTCATTACGGCCGACTTTTGCTTCCACTTTTACCGGTTGCTGCTTTCCTCTTCTATCTCCTTCACCTTCGGTAGATGTTGCCCGCAATCCTAAATTATCTGCAGAATCTTTTATAGTCTGCATTCTTTGAGCCGGCGCTGTCTTCCTTCCTTGTACTTCCTGTGGTGCTTGAGGCCAAAATTTAAAACAGAAAGAGACAACCTCATTTCTAATCTGTTCTAGTAAACTTAAGAACAAAGTATAAGATTCGGATTTGTATTCAAGAAGAGGATCTTTCTGACCGTAGGCTCTTAATCCAATTCCTTCTTTTAAATCATCCATTTCTCTCAGGTGTTCTTTCCATTTCTCATCTATAACACTTAAGACAGCATATTGTTCAAGACGGGACATTAATTGACTGCTGAGCATTTCTTCTTTTCTTTTATAAAACTCTTTTGCACCTTCAAGAATTTTTTCCTTTATGCCGTCTTTACCAAGTTTTTCAAATGTCTCTGCTTCAATCTTAAAATCTACCAAGAAATTTTGCAACACTTCGTTATGAATACTTTCAATATCGCCTTCATCATAATATTTATCAACAATCTCCTGAACCACTTCTTCAAGATACTCGAACACCTCACTTTTAAGACGTTCACCTTCAAGAGCTTGTTTTCTTCTTGAGTAAATTACTTCGCGCTGTTGATTCATAACATTGTCGAATTCAAGCAAACGTTTTCTTATAGCGAAGTTATTTTCTTCAACTTTTTTCTGAGCACGTTCTACCGATCGGGTTATAAGCGGATGCTGAATTGCTTCGCCATCTTCCATTCCCATTCTGCCCATTACATTGGTAATCCTATCACTGCCGAATAAACGCATCAGATCATCTTCAAGCGAAATAAAAAATTTAGTTGTACCCGGATCACCTTGACGACCAGAACGGCCTCTTAACTGGCGATCAATTCTTCGCGCTTCATGACGTTCAGTACCAAGAATATAAAGTCCGCCGATATTAACAACACCTGCACCTAATTTAATATCGGTACCACGACCCGCCATATTTGTAGCAATTGTAACGGCGCCGGGTTGTCCTGCAAATGCTACTATCTCTGCTTCGCGTTGATGCTGTTTAGCATTAAGAACATTGTGCGGTACCCCCTGTCTTTTCAAAATCTTGCTGATTGTTTCGGAAACATCAACACTCGTAGTTCCGACAAGAACAGGACGTTTTTGTTCGCGCAGTTCGCTTATCTTTTCTATAATAGCATTATACTTTTCTCGTTTGGTTTTATAGATGGCATCGTCTTCATCGTCTCTAACATTTGGCCGGTTTGTTGGTATTACAACAACTTCCAATTTATATATTTCAAAAAATTCTCCTTCCTCCGTCTCTGCTGTTCCGGTCATACCTGCAAGTTTTCTATAGAGACGAAAATAATTTTGAAGAGTAATTGTTGCCAAAGTTTGCGTATCGCGTTCAACTTTCACGCTTTCTTTTGCTTCTATCGCTTGATGCAATCCGTCTGAATATCTTCTTCCCGGAAGAACGCGTCCGGTAAACTCATCTACAATCGCAATCTTCCCTTCTTCGGTAATTACATACTCAACATCTTTCTCAAATAAAGTATATGCTTTTAAAAGTTGATTGAGTGTATGGATCCGATCAGATCTTTCGGAATATATATGATAAAGCTCATCTTTCTTTCTCAATTTTTCTTCATCAGAAATCGAAGGATCATTTTCTAATTTACTTATCTCAGTACCCAGATCAGGCAGAACAAAAAATTCTTTCCCTTCGGAAGAACCCTGTGCAAGTTCGTCTCTTCCTTTTTCGGAAAGATCCATTTGATTGTTTCTCTCTTCAATTGCAAAGTAAAGTTCCTCGTCAATTTCCGGCATTCGCTTAGCGTTCTCACGGAGAAAATCGAGTTCGGTCTGCTGTAATAATTTTTTGTATTCAGGTTCCGACAGAAGTTTCATTAAAGCTTTGTTCTTGGGAAATCCTCTATGCGCTCTTAGTAAAAGCATTCCTGCTCGTTCGCGGTCTTTTGAATTGTCTGATTGCAATAGTTGTTCAACTTCTTTTACAATTGTTGCAACAAGATTAGATTGTTTTCTAAAAAGCCTTTCAACACGGGGTTTCATTTCATCAAATTTATGTTCAGTTGAACCGACTGGACCGGAAATAATAAGCGGAGTTCTTGCTTCATCAATTAAAACAGAATCAACTTCATCTACGATGGCAAAATTGTGTCCTCTTTGTACACAATATTCTTTTGAGCTTGCCATGTTATCACGTAAGTAATCGAAACCGAATTCATTATTAGTTCCGTAAGTAATATCACATGCATACATTTTAATTCGTTGCTCGGAATCCATTGTGTTGATTATACAGCCAATCGTCAATCCGTGAAATTTGTAAATCTCACCCATCCACTCACTATCACGTTTTGCCAGATAATCATTAACCGTAACAAGATGAACGCCACGGCCGGTAAGTGCATTTAGATATACAGGTAGTGTTGCAACAAGTGTTTTACCTTCACCGGTTGCCATTTCTGCAATCTTACCTTGATGTAAAACAATTCCGCCAAGAAGCTGAACGTCATAAGGAATCATATCCCATGTAATTTTATTGCCGGCAGCTTCCCATGACCTCCCGCATAATCTGCGGCAAGTGTCTTTAACTACAGCGAATGCTTCCGGTAATATTTCATCAAGAATTTCTTCGTACTTATCGGTAAGTTCATCCTCCAATCTTTCAACTTCATCATAGATAGCGTGTTTATCTTCAATAGATTGTACATCCTGAAGTTTAATCTTAAATTCATCAAGCGGTGTTTTTATATCGCTGGTATATTCTTCTATTCTATTCTTGAAATCAGTTGTTTTAGCACGTAGTTCATCATCTGTTAAATCTTTTAGTTTTTCGTATTCAACATTAATTTGCTCAACAATAGGCCATAAATCTTTTGCAGCACGTACATTTTTATCGCCAAAAAACTTTTTCAGCAGCGATTCGAACATCAAATTCTCCTATTTTTTCGGGAAGCAAGTTAAATAAAGAGGTTCTTAATTGCAATGAAACTGCATATGTACAACCAATGCTGAACGCTAAAAGCATTATAAAACAAAGGTGCAAAAGTGTTTCTTCTTTTTTTGTTGCTGTAATAGTTATTTAGTGCGATTGATCTGAACAAGAATTATTTTAATGACTAATAGTTTTGGTGGGTTTCAATTTTGAACAGGAAGAAATTTCAATTTTCTGCCGGATTTGTAAATAAACTGGTTGAACTAACTGAAGGTAAAATATCTTCGGAAATATTTGAACAAGTATTGGTTTTTCTAGAAGCTGAAACAAAAAAATTTTACTTTACCCCTTCATCCGAAGCGAATCTTTTAAGAATTTTCTCTTCGATTTATGACAAAACTTTTTATTTCAATGAGATTATTAAATATCCTCATCATGGTGAGATTCTAATTGCAATTTCATCTTGCAGTAATTTTCTAACTGATATTATAGTCCGCTATCCGCAATTTCTTTATCAAATATTCGATCAAGATTATCTTTCAAAAAAAATTGAACTTGATTACCTAATCAAAGAAGTAAATGATGGAGTAGGGCATTTTAAATCTTTTAATTCAAAACTGAATTTTCTCAGACAAATTAAACAAAGATTCATTCTTAAGATCGGACTTGTAGATATTCTCGGAATTGATGAATTGATGTCCACGACAGAGCAGCTTTCTTTTTTGGCAAAATCTCTAAACTCAAAACTATTTGAAATATGTTATCAAGAAGTATTGAACAAATACGGAATTATTAATCTTCATCATAAATATTGTTTATGCTCTTTAGGAAAACTTGGCGGTAATGAACTCAATTACAGTTCAGATGTTGATCTTATTCTTTTCTACGACTTCAACAAAAACATTGCAGGTATCTCTAAAGATTATCATGAAATACTTTCCGAGGCAACACAATTATTTATAAAATCCTCTACAGTGATTTCAGATCGAGGTTATATTTATCGAGTTGATTTTCGGCTGCGTCCCGATGGTAAATTCTCGGAACTATGTAAATCATTAGTTGATTACACAAAATATTACGAGACCCGCGGCGAAGATTGGGAAAGACAAATGCTGATTAAGCTGGATTTCATTGCCGGCGATTTAAGTCTCTACAATCAATTTTATAGTTTCGTTCAACCCTATATTTATCCTTCAACATATTCTTCTTCCATCAAAGAAAAAATAAAACAGATGAAGTTGAATATTGAAGAACACAACAAAGAAAAAGAGAATGTAAAAACTTTTACCGGTGGAATTAGGGACATAGAATTTTCAATTCAAGCACTTCAATTAATTAACGGCGGTAAGATCAAATCTGTAAGAAATGGAAATACTATGAAGGCTATCTCACTTCTTACAGAACAAAAATTTTTAACGAAAAAGGAGAATGCAATATTTTCCAAAGCATATATTTTCTTTAGACGCGTAGAACATTTCCTTCAATTAATGAATGACACTCAGACACACATTATTCCTCAAGAAACAGAACTGTTTCATAAATTGATAAATTATCTCGGACTGAAATCAAAAGAAGAGTTTAACGGAATTCTAAAGTTGCATCGAGCGGGCGTAAGAAATATTTACAATCAAATTCTTAATGCCGATTCTTTAGACAATAAACATTTAACGGCACAAATAAAATTTAAGGAGTGGAAAAAAGCCGAAAAGAATCTAAATTTTCTCCGCACAGGGGTGGGATTAATCGGCAGAAAGGAATTTGATTCCAGAACTATTGAATTGTTTTCATCCATTCAGCCTTCATTGATAAGCTTTCTAAAAAAAACAAATGAGCCTGATCTTGTATTAAATAATTTCGTAAAGGTAATTCAGACATCAAAAATTACTTCTATTTGGTATAGTGAATTTTCTAATAGAAAATTCTTCGAACATTTCCTCACAATTTGTCTTTATTCACAGAAAGCTGTTGATCTAATATCAACCAATATGCTTCTTGAAGAATTCTTTCTAACAAGAAAAGTTTTTATAAAGATATTGGATGAATCACTTGATCAGTTTACCCCGGATGAAATAGTCTTTTTACTTTCAGTTCAGTATGCACTCGGATTGATTAACTCGCTTACAGTATCAGAAATATTATCTTCATTCTTTGCTCAAAAAATTGAGACTCTGGTAAACAAATCATCAATACAATACAATTATTTTATTGGTGGATTGGGAAGTTTTGGTTCATCAAATATGAATTTTGCTTCTGATATTGATCTAATAATTGTAGCCGATAAAGTTGAAAATCATCCGGATATTCAAAAAGATTTTCAAAATATAATTAACAGCATTTCCGAAATTATTAAACCATTCTCAGTAGATTTTAAGCTGCGGCCGGAGGGGAAAAGTTCTCAGTTGGTTTGGGGAATTAATAACTACAACGATTATTTGGATAAGCGCGCTAGGATTTGGGAATTTCAATCGTTACTTAAACTTAAATTTATTTGTGGCGATAAAAATTTATTCACCCGTTTCCGTTCGCAAATCATGGATAAGATCAAACATCTTGATAAAACCGAGTGCAAGAAAGAAATTGAAAAAATGTATTCTACAATTTTACGCCAAACAATTCATTCATCGGATGGTTCATTTAACATTAAAAAAGACAGAGGTGGATTGCTTACTATTGATTTTATATTACAGTATACATGCTTAATGCATCCCGAGTTGTTTGAAAAGTGCATCGGAAATAATTTTACAAGAATATTCCAAGCCGCTAAAAAACATTTCTCTTCATCTGAGATTGAGATATTAAAGAGTAATTATATTTTCATTAAACAGGTCGAATTAGCTTTGCAAAATATTTACAATATTAGTAAAGTTAATTTGCCTTCTAGCCCCGATAAGAAAAATATTATTTCATCATTTATGAGATTAAAAGATGTTCCCGAGTTAGATAAAAAAATTAAAGAAATAATAAAATCCAACAATTCACTATTTGAAAAATATGTTTCCAATTAAAAAAGAATTACTGATAAAATACCTCCCATTGTTCACAGGATTATTTGCCGCAATAATTTATTTATTTACAATTGCTCCAAGCGTTGTTCAAATTGATTCCGGTGAATTGGCGACAGTTCAGGCAACACTGGGAATTGCACATCCAACTGGTTATCCTCTGTTTACTCTCGTTGGATATGTATTCTTGAAATTACCGTTGCCATTTACAACAATATTTTTGGCTAATCTGCTGGCTTTGGTTTGGTGTTCATTGGGTGTTTTTCTTTTCGTAAAATCAATTCTTTTTATTCTGAGTAATCTTAAATCTGAGATTGAATCACAAAAGAAAAAAAGTAAAAATAAAACCATTCCCGACGAATCTTCTGTAAAAAATATTTTCATAATCACTTCCGCCGTATTAGCCGCGTTGATTCTTGCATTCAGTAAAACATATTGGTCACAATCGGCTTCTGTTGAGGTTTATTCGCTTCAGATATTTCTCTTTGTATTGATTACTTATTTTACACTTCGTGCTTATTACTCAAAGCATAAATTAATTGACTGGATGTGGGTTGCTTTTTCGCTGGCACTTGGTTTTGCAAATCATATGACCACACTATTAACATTACCTTTTATAACAATATTATTTTTTCAAAAAGAAAAGATTAGTATTCAATCTTTTAAGAAGATTTCCTTCATGCTTGCTCTGTTTATTCCCTTGCTTTTTTTATCCTATCTTTATTTACCTTTGCGCGCTTCAACAAATCCAGATATTAATTGGGGCAATCCCATCAATTTTGAAAATTTATATAGACATATTTCCGGTAAACAATATCAAGTATGGTTATTCACATCAATGGCAGCTGCAGAAAAGCAGCTTGGTTATTTCTTAAAAAATTTTGCGTGCGAGTTTGGTTATATCGGGGCTCTGATTGGATTGATCGGGATTTTTTATTCTTATAAATATATGAGAAAAATATTCTTTGCATTGATCGCAACATTTATTTTTTCCGTTTTATATTCGATCAACTATGACATTGTTGATATAGATTCATATTTCCTTTTAGCCTATATCATTTTCTCTTTTTTTATTGCTTACGGTATTTTCAAAATTCTACTCTTTCTTAATCAAAGATTTAATAACAAGACGGCAATTATTACTGCCGTCGTAATTTCTCTTTTTCCGCTTGTCCTAAATTTCAGCGAAGTTGAACAAAGCGGTATTTACACTTTTGAAGATTATACAAAAGCTATCCTTAACAGCACGGAAAAGAATTCGATTATTTTTTCTTATCAGTGGGATTATTTTGTCTCTCCTTCATATTATTTCCAATTTGTTGAGAATTTCCGTAAAGATGTTACTGTAATTGATAAAGAACTTTTACGCAGGTCGTGGTTCTATAATCAGCTCAAAAAAAATCACCCTGATGTTTGGGAAAATATAATTCCGGAGTCGAATAATTTTATAGAAAAAGTTCTTCCTTTTGAACGCGGCGATCAATATGATGCAAGTATAATTGAGGCGAGTTACAGATTAGTTATGACAAATCTTGTAGCAAAGAATATTGAGAAACGAAATTATTATATCGGTCCGGAAATATTTCAAAATGAAGTACAACGCGGGGAGTTTTCTTTACCGGAAGGATACCAGTTCGTTCCATATTTATTAATGTTTAAGGTTGTAAAAGGAAACGATTACTCCCCGGCGCCTGATCCGAATTTTACGATTCGATTTCCGAGTAAAAGAAATAAGTATATTGATTTTATTGAGACAATGTCTGCAACCATGTTAACATACCGTGCAGCCTACGAATTACAATTTAATAAACCGGAAAGAGCAAAAATTTATTTAGATAAAGTGCGAAAGGATTTTCCTAATTATCAGATTCCGTATGATATTGAAAGCAAGGTCAAGTAACTCACATGTGTCATTCTGAGTTCAGCAGAGCCGGACGAAGTATCTCAAACCCAATGAGTTATAGATTCTTCGTCCCCGACAAGTCGGGATCCTCAGAATGACAAATAATAATGTTTTGCATTTGATATGTAAAGTGATTGAATAATGATTAAAATAAATAAAAATATTTCAATCAAGGAAAACGAGTTAACATTCAAGTTTATCCGTTCTTCCGGACCCGGAGGGCAAAACGTAAATAAAGTTGCGACTGCAGTTCAATTACGGTTTGACATTGATTCTTCTAAATCAATAACTGATGATGTGAGAACAAGATTAAAATCCTTTGCCGGAGGAAAAGTAACTAAAGATGGAATTTTAATTATTGAGGCTAACCGCTTCCGAACTCAAGAGAAAAATCGCGGGGATGCAATTGCAAGATTTATTTCGTTGATTGAAAAATCTTCTCACCAAAAGAAAAGCAGAATTAAAACAAATCCTTCACACGCCTCAAATCAAAAAAGAATTGAAACAAAGAAAAAATTAAGTGAAAAGAAAAAAATGAGAAGATATTCTAATTAGCAGTAATGTCCATTTAGAATTCAAATATCTTTATTTATTGCCTTGGTTGAATAATATTTATTAATCAAAAATGAAATAGGCAGACCTATTGCGAACATTAGAATTAGAACAGCTATAACCGCTCTGCCAATGTTGAAGGGAATCTTAGGTGTATTGCTCATAGGCACAACAATCCGCGTCATTATTATCCAGACAAAAAATCCATAACCGCACCCGGATAAAATTCTATCGCGGGAAAGCAAAGGAATCTTTGGATAGATAAGAAAAAAGAATATCGTCCAAATAAAAGCAATAAGGTAGTGAAACAGCAGTCCGTACAATGCGAATGAAATATCTCCATTCAAAGCCGAAGCGCCAAAAACACCGCTTGCAATAAATTTTAGAACTACTTCGGGATTTTTTCCAGTCTGTAAATAATATTGAACTAGTGCACAAATTATATCTAATGTACCGGCAATCAAGCCGGTTTTTATAATTGTTACGGAAAGACTTGCCGATACGCGTTTATCCATCACAAACCTACCATTTTTTTTCTATAGTTTGTACTTCCCGATTGTTTCTTGCTGTCACAGATGAAACGAAAATTTTCAGTTTTAACTTTAGTTTATAAAAAATATTTCTTTACAAATGTTATCCCTAAATAAGTATTCTACTCTTTCAATCCAGTCTGTTTCAGCATTTGATTCTTAATTTTCATGAAGAAGCATCCATGATGTACCGAACTTATCACGCAGCATTGCAAAACGGGAAGCGAAAAATGCTTTTTCCATTTTCATAAAAATCTCACCTCCATCGGAAAGCAGCTTATAAATTCTTTCTGCTTCTTTATCGCTTTCAACTCTCAAGGTCAGGTAAGCGCTGCGCATAGGTTCTGCATTTGGAATATCTGCTCCCATCAGCACTGAACCTCCGATTTCGATTCGCGCATGAAGGATATTGTTTTTCCTTTCTTCAGGTACGTTGGGTATATTTGGTTGATCCTCGAAAGTTGTCATCATCATAATTTTTCCACCAAGGTGTTTCTCGTAAAATTGAAACGCCTCTTTGCAATTCCCTTTGTAGTTAACATAAACATCTAGTCTCGTTGTGTTTTTTTATTCATAATTATTTTCCTTTTTAGGTTATTTATTCAAAAAACTTTTTAAACCTGTATATAACAAATAATTATTAATCCGATATTTCCGGTTCCGCAAGCTTAGCTAATTGGTCAAGTGATTCCTGCCAACCGAGATAGCACATTTCAGGTGGAATAACATCCGGTACTCCATCCTGAACAATATTAACATCTGAACCGCAGGAAACTCTTTTTATAGTAACTGTAGTAAACATTTCACCCGGCAGATTCGGATCATCAAACTGATCTGAATAACGAATTTTCTCATTCTGTACTAATTCAAGATATTTCCCTCCAAACGAATGACTTTTGCCAGTTGAGAAATTTGTAAACGACATTTTATAAGTCCCGCCAACTTTGGCATCCAGATGATGCACTTTGCAGGTAAATCCGTTTGGCGGAAGCCATTTTGCCTGGGCATCAGCATCAAGGAAAGCCGTATATATTTTTTTCGGCGATGCCTTAAAAACTCTATGAAGCGATATAGTAGACATAATTTTTCTCCTTATGCTTTTTTTAAAGTTTCAATATCAAGTTTTTTCATTTTTAACAAAGCAGACATTACTTTCTGAGCTTTATCAGTATTACTCAATAATTCGCCAAGCACCATTGGAACTATCTGCCATGAAACACCGAATTTATCCTTTAGCCAACCGCATTGCTGCGCTTTTGGATCACCGCCTTTGGAGAGTTTTTCCCAAAAGTAATCTAACTCTTCCTGTGACTCACAATTTACCACGAACGATATTGCTTCGTTGAAATTGAATTTATGTTCGTGCGCACTATCCATTGCTGCAAAAATTTGTCCTTCCAATACAAAATCCGCATAAGCTAGAGTTCCTTCTTTATCCGGTTCTTCGCCTGCAGAATATCTGAATGTAGTTAGAAGTTTCGAATTGCCGAACACAGAAGTGTAGTAATTGATGGCTTCTTCCGCTCTGCCGCAAACGTTTTGAACAAACAGCATTGATGGAACAATAGTTTGTTTTACTTCACCCATTGGTAGAATGATCTGCCACGATACTCCGTACTTATCCTGAATCCAGCCGTACTTTTCACTGAATGGATATTTATCCAGAGGCATCAGTGCTTTGCCGCCTTCCGATAATTTATCCCACAGCTTTTGTACTTCATTTTCAGTTTTGCAGTTTACGAAAAATGAAATTGAAGGATTGAATTTGAAAAGCGGTCCGCCGTTCAGCGCAACAAAATCTTGTCCGTATAGCTGAAACGGTACAGTCATAACCGAACCTTTTGGCTGTCCCGAAACTTGAGCACCTGCTTCGGAGTAATGAGTTGATTCACCGCCTTGTGAATTCTTGAAAACCGATTTATAAAATTCAACTGCATCTTCGGCTTGGTCATCGAACCATAAAAATGAAGTTATCTTTTGCATTTTATCACCTATATTTTTTTATAATGAAGTGCTACAACACCTGAATTTAATTTTTGTGTATCTATGAGTTGAAGCTGTCTGCTATTTTCTAATCGTTCAAACAAACGCTTTCCCTTGCCGGCAATAATCGGATGAACAACAAAGTAGTACTCATCAATAAGACCAAGCTGTGTAAGTTGCGAAGCGATGCTAATACTACCTATTGAGATACTTTTACCGGGCTGTTGTTTCAATTTCACGATCTCTTCTTGAAGGTTTGAGTGCAGGAGCGTTGTGTTGTTCCACTCAACGCTTTTCAACGTCGTTGAAAAGACGATCTTGGGTATCGCATCGAACGTGCGGGCAAATTCGTTGGTTACTTTCGTTTCCGATTGATTCATCGCAACGTCGTGCCAGTATGGATACATCAGATTATAGGTGTTGCGTCCGAAAATCTCAATGTCTGTGTTTAGCAAGAGCCCAGTGAAGTACCCGTGTAATTCATCATCCACAATACCGGCGGTATGATCTGCATAACCGTCAACGGTTACATTTATTGCAAAAATTAATTTTCTCATTTTTTGTTCCTCCGTTCTGAAAAATGCAATTTATATCTGAGTTCGATTGCGGTTAGTTCATGTTATTTGTCAACGACATAGTTAAGCGCTATCTCGCCGTTAGAAAACTGTTTTGTTGTCAAGAGTTTGAGTTTTGTTTGGTTTGTTAACTCCGCAAAGAGCGGGATACCTTTTCCGAAAATAACCGGATTAATAAATATCCAGAAACTATCTATTAAATCATGCTTCATCAGTAATTGAAAAATAGCTGAGCTGCCAAAAATTAGTATCTCTTTCTCAGTCTGCTCTTTGGTTCTAATAACTTTATTCAAAATATTCTCACCAACTATAATCGTGTTATGTATGTTCTTGTTTGCCAGCGTCTTAGAAATAACAATTTTTTTAGCCTTGTTATACCAATTTGAATATGCAATTTCACCTTTTGTAGCATTAGGACGATTGTTTGCAGTTGGCCAATAGCTGTCAAGAAGTTGATATGAAATTCTTCCGAATAAAGCAGTGTCGGAATTTTCTGTTAAGCTGTAAACAAATTGCAAATTTTCTTCTCTGGCATCAAAGCCGGTTAGTTCTCCATTGGGTGCCGCAACAAAACCGTCGAGCGATATATGAACAACTAAAATTATTTTGCCCACTTTGTTTTTCTTTCTTAATTGAAAATCTCAGAGCTGTTTGTAGCAAAGTAGAACTACTCCGCTTTTAAATATTTTACTCTCAGTTAGTTTCAAATCAAGTTTATTTTTTAAGCCTTTGAACATAGCTGTACCTTTGCCAATAGCTACCGGATCAATCATAATCTGATACTCGTCAATCAATCCAGCCTCTGCGAATTGTGTAACAATGCTACCGCTTCCCAGAATAACCATGTCCAACCCTTTAGTTTTTTTCATCCGTTTCATTTCCGCTACAATATCTCCACCGATTACTTTTGTGTTCTTCCATTCTGCTTTTTTCATTGTATTGGAAAAGACAATTTTCTCGGATCTATTCATTCCCAGAGCCGTTTCCGGAAACTGCTCTGCAGCCATTGGCGTTGGCCAGAAACTATACATCATCTCGTAAGTTCTTCTGCCAAAGAGAAGAATGCCTTCGGCTTTCAGTGAATCATCAGAAAATTTATTTTCTTCAGCACCGTGTCTATGCCAGCTTATATCATGTTTTGGTCCTTCAAAATATCCGTTGAGTGTTACGAAATTGAACACGTTTAATTTTCTCATAGTGTTTCTCCATTATTCAAAGCGATTTGGGTTCTAAATGATTGACAACAATTCCGCAATCGAAAGTTTTACTGTTTACAAGTTTCAAATCAAGTTTGTTTTCCAATCCGTTAAATATTGTTAATCCTTTTCCAATTGCAACCGGATTAATGAAAAGGTGGTATTCATCAATCAGATTGTTTTTTATTAAGGATGAAACAAATGAAGCGCCGCCGTAAACAATAATACCGTTCCCATTTTTATTTTTTTGCTGCTTAACCTCTTCAACCAAATTGTCTTTTGCTAGTGTTGTGTTCACCCAATTATACTTTTCAAGTGTTTTTGTGAAAACAACTTTAGGAATATCCACCATCCTTTTAGCAAATGGATATTGAGGATCGTCGGATTTCACATTCGTCCAGTATGGGATGAATCCATCAGCCAGCTTTCGACCCAAAAGTATTGTATCAACAGAGTCGGTCAATTCGTTCACATAGTTTTTGATTTTGTCGTCCCAGTTCCAGGTTGCCCAATCCAACTCTCCGTTGGGACTTGCAACAAATCCGTCTATAGTCATCTGCATTTGTAACTTTAATTTTTTCACTTTGATTTTTCTTTCTATTTATTTTGCTTTGCCCGCTGCTAGCTTAAGCATCCAACGAATGATAAACGTGAGCAACAACACCTGAGTCAAATTTAGTACAACTGTCAAGCTTCAGATTAAGCGGTTTGGTCAGTCTTGAGAAAAGAGCTCGTCCATTTCCAAGCGACACAGGATGTATCACGAGTCGGTACTCATCAATAAGATTTCCCTCCACAAGACTTTGCGCAAAACTCGCACCACCATGAGCCAAAATGTTTTTACCGGATTGTTGTTTCAACTTATTGATTTCCTCCGCAAGATTACCGCGCGCTATTTGAGGGGACGCCCAATCAGTATTATTTATTTTTGAATGATTTATTTCACCGCCTTGCTTAATTCGAGACGCGTCCTTAAGCGCGGCAGTAGTCAGATTAATATCCGGGTGCTCTACAAAACCTTTCTTTGTAAAAACTACTTTCGGAATTTCATTCATAGGAGCAGCAAACGATTTTGTTGAAGTTGGCCAATACGCAGCCATATCTTGATACGTTTTACTTCCCATAATATGCACGCCTGACTGCCATAATGTATTAACAACCCAATCTGCAGCATTTTCATTCATGCTTTTAAAGATCCAATCTATCTCACCATTCGGTCCGCATACAAAGCCATCTATAGAGACAGACATTTTCAGAATTAGTTTTCTCACTTTGCTTTTCCTTTCATTTAATTACACGCCTTTCAATACGCCAAATTATTTACAAATTGGTTGAACTAATTTTATAATGGAAGACATAGGATGCAGCAAGAATTACAAGAAATAAAAGCGGGAAAAGCACTTGCCCGCCAAATCCATCCACTGCCCATAGACTTATGCATGCGAAAATAAAATCGAATGCGAAACCGGCATACGCCCACTCTTTGACTCGTCTAGGTACTTGCGGAATAATTAGAGCCAGCGCTCCAAGCACTTTAAAAACAACAAACGTGTTTCCAAAGTATTGAGGATAACCAAGATGCCGGATTCCTTCTTTTGCAAGTTCCGTTTGAAAAGTTAAAGCAGGCAGCGCGCCCTCAAAAAGGCATATGATTCCAGTTGTCGCCCAAAAAATAATTTTCGCTGTTTTCATTTGTTAACCTTGCTTATTGAAACTTATCATCCACTGTACTCCGAACTTGTCTGTAAAAGCCCCATAGTAGTCTCCCCAAAACATATCAGCCATAGGCATTTGAACCTTTCCTCCTGCAGATAATCCCTTAAATAATTTATCCGCTTCTTCCCTGCTTTCCGTATGTATTGAAATGTGTACATTGTTTCCAAACTTAAGACCAAATCCCATTGATTCAGGGGCATCAGTTGCCATCAACACATTGTCTTTGCCAAGTGGTAAAGCAATGTGCATTATTTGATTTTTTGCATCCGCCGGAATTTTGCCGGCATCCGGAGTATCTTTGAAACGCATCAGCATTCTGAACTCGCCGCCAAAAACGGATTTATAAAAGTTGAACGCTTCTTCAGTGTTGCCGTTAAAGTTCAAGTATGGATTTATTTGTAACATGATATTCTCCTTCGAATTTTTGATGAAGTTATAGTTATGATTTTTTTGTCATGTTAGTTTTGCCGGATCTAATCTTACCATGCACCGCAAATCTTGATCATTGAGATACCATTCTACACAAAACCCGTTTGGGTCTATATCCGGATGTGAAAGCAATTTTTGAAATGCTCTGCCGATGCTTGAAATATCTTTCATAAAGTCGGCAATCACAATGCTGATGTAGTGCCCGTTCTTTATTGTAAAAAGTTCACACCCTAATTTTTTGGCTTCCCCTTGATGCATTTCTTCGGCGGCTGCTTTGTAAACAATAGTATCTTTATAAGGACGAGATATTCCGAAATATCGTCTTTCTTTTTTAAAGGGAACTAATAAGTGTAACGTCTGATGAGCTTCTAAAATTCCATTCGGAAATGATTTTGCGCTTACACAAAAAACATTGATATTATTGCTTAATATATATTTTTCCATAATTACGCCTTTTCGAAATTCACTGCAAAAGTAATGTCAAGAAGTAACTTATCTGCAGTGTAAATACGACATTATAAGGGGTTGATTGCGACAACTTACTTGATTACATTGTAATCATGAAACATATATCAATACTTGTGACTCATAAAGCCCGTTTAAGCAGCATAGAACTTCCAAGACATGCATTTTCTGAAGTGAATAATATTCTTGTTGATATTGGAAAACCTCCATTGTTTAACGTGCAGATGTTAGGATTAAATACCCAAATAAAATTAAACAACGGTTTATATACTGTAACGACAGATGCTTTGCTTACTGATATTGAAAAAACTGATTTAGTAATAGTACCTGCAATGGATGGTGACCTTAAAGAAGCTGTTAACTTAAACAAAGACTATATTCCCTGGATAATAAAACAATATAAAAGAGGTGCTGAAGTAGCAAGTCTTTGTGTTGGTGCTTTTTTACTTGCTGCTACTGGATTACTAAAAGGAAAACAATGTTCTACTCACTGGAGAGCAGAAAATGATTTTAAAACTTTGTTCCCGGAAGTTAACCTAGTGGTTGATAAAATAATTACGGATGATCATGGTATTTATTCTAGCGGTGGAGCTTTTTCTTCATCGAATCTGATTTTATATCTTGTAGAAAAATATGCAGGAAAAGATGTTGCTATTCAATGTTCAAAAATGTTTCAGATAGATATAGACCGGGGCTCACAGTCTCCTTTTATAATTTTTACAGGACAAAAAGAACACCACGATTATGTTGTTAAGAATGCACAGGAATTTATTGAAAATAATTTCAAAGATAAAATTACTGTTGATAAGTTATCAGAAATATTCGGTGTAGGGCGCCGTACCTTTGAACGGAGATTTAAAGCCGCAACTTTCAATTCAATAGTTGAATACATGCAAAGGGTTAAGGTTGAAGTTGCTAAGAAACAATTTGAAACTGGAAGAAAAACTATTAATGAAGTAATGTATGATGTTGGTTATACCGATAACAAAGCATTTAGAGAAGTATTCAAAAAAATTGTTGGAATGTCGCCAGTTGATTACCGGAACAAATATAATAAGGAAAGGATGACGCAAGCATGAACTATTTCTCCTTCATGTTACTTGGAAAAGTATTTTCTTACTCTTAGCCAATGAACAGTCCACTTATATAAAATAATTAATTAGGAACATTAGGCAGAATTAGAGGAAGTTGGGGAAGAAAGAGTGCGTAGAGTATCCACATTGTAATACAGATTGTTATTGGAATTGTAAGATTATCGTCTGTCCATTCACCCGAAATATTTTCTGCAATTGCACCAACCGCAACTGCAACAAACCCAATTAAATATTCCGTAAAACTTCCTTTAATCTTAGGAGAAAGTAGAACTACAAAACATGAGAAGAAAAAGAATGCTAGAGTTCCTTCTAAACTTTTCAATAAAAATTTTGTCTTCCCAAATTTCCTCCCGATTAACGCAGCAAAAATATCACCAATTATTAAAACTGCGAACGCCGTTACAACAAATACTTTAGGAAAAATTAAAACAACAATTACAGCAGATATCAGAACATAAGTTGCACCGTTTAAATTTTTCTTCTTTGCGTCAAACTCATGTTTACGCATTATAATTCCGAAAATTTTATTAATTATTTCTGCAAGAGGTTTGCTGTAGTATCTTCCGTAGTCTACAAGTAGTGAAAAAAAAGTTAAAGGAACCAGAATGCTTAATGCCAGTTCCTTTGTAATAAAATAGTAAACGGTAGGAATAGAGAGAGAAAACAGATGAATTGTTTTTCTCAGTACTTCGCTCCTATAATCTATCGTAGCGCGGTCATTTGCTATCATTACTCTCTGGAGTTTTTACTGTTTCTTTTTTCTTTTTTTCTTCAATTAATTTTTGAACATGTTCCGGAACTTCACTATCTGAAGCCTTAGACTGATCTGCACCATTCCGTTTAACAGGAGGAAGCTCCTCCCCGCGCATAATTTTATCAATCTCATCACCGTCAAGAATTTCCCGTTCCAATAATTCTTTAGAGAGTCTATGAAGTAGATCAACGTTTTCAGAAAGAATTTTTTCGGCACGTTCCATTCCGTTCATTATTATTCTCTTCAATTCAGTATCTATATCTTGCGCAGTCTGCTCACTAAAGTCTTTATGTTTTGTAATTTCCCTACCTAAGAAAATTTCTTGATCTTTTTGGCCGTATGCAATAGGGCCAAGTTTATCACTCATTCCCCACTCGCAAACCATCTTGCGTGCAATGCTAGTTGATTTCTCTATATCATTTCCCGCACCCGTAGTAAACCGGTTGAATATCAATTTTTCGGCGGCACGTCCACCAAGCGCATAAGTTATCATCGCTTCAAGATAATTTTTTGAGTATGTATGTTTTTCATCAACCGGAAGATATGTTGTTACTCCAAGTGCGCGTCCGCGCGGAATGATTGTAACTTTATGAACCGGATCAGCTTCCGGAACCATCTTAGCAACAAGTACATGTCCAATTTCATGATAAGCGGTAATCTTTTTCTCTTCTTCTGTAATGATAAGACTCTTTCGTTCCATTCCCATCATTACTTTATCTTTTGCTTCTTCAAAGTCTTCCATTCCAACTTTCTTTTTATTCTTGCGCGCAGCAAGAAGAGCTGCTTCGTTCACAAGATTTGCAATATCAGCTCCAGCAAGTCCGGGAGTACCTTTAGCAAGCACTTCAAGCTCTACATCAACATCTAATGGAATTTTTCTCGTGTGAACTTTTAATATTCCTTCTCTCCCCTTTACATCGGGCCGGTCAACAACAACTTGACGATCAAAACGGCCGGGACGCAGCAATGCAGGATCAAGAACATCGGGTCTATTTGTAGCCGCAATAATAATTACACCGCTGTTCTGTTCGAATCCGTCCATCTCAACAAGAAGTTGATTTAAAGTTTGCTCACGTTCATCATGTCCACCGCCAAGACCAGCACCGCGGTGGCGGCCAACTGCATCAATCTCATCAATAAAAATTATACAAGGTGCACTTCGTTTTCCCTGTTCGAATAGATCGCGTACCCGGCTTGCACCGACACCGACAAACATTTCAACAAAGTCTGCACCGGAGATTGAGAAAAAGGGAACACCGGCTTCACCCGCTACTGCTCTTGCTAATAAAGTTTTTCCTGTTCCCGGAGGTCCTAACAATAAAACTCCGCGCGGAATTTTTCCGCCAAGTCTTTGAAACTTACCCGGTTCTTTTAAAAATTCTATAATCTCTTCAAGTTCTTGTTTTGCTTCATCTGCACCGGCAACATCTTTGAACGTAACTTTGATGGCAGATTCGGAAATTAATTTAGCTTTGCTTTTTCCAAAATTGAAAATACCGCGGGTTCCGCCGCCGCCGGCCCCGCCCTGCATTCTTCTAAAAATTAAAATCCAAACACCAAAAATCAGAATCCATGGAATTAATCCGAGAAGAATAGTCATCCACTCATTAGATTCTTTTACAAAAGTGAATCTTACATTTTTTTCTTTCCAGACTTTAATGTTATCCTGAATTATTGCTTGGTCGAATGTCAATGAAAATTTTTGAATATCTACGGGAGTACCGTTGAGATTCTTTTTCTCTTTTTGTATGAGTGTACCTTCTAATCTATAATCCGTGGCATCGGATTTAACAACTTTAACCTCGGCAATTTTTCCAGCATTTAGAAATTCTTCGTAAACATCAAAAGTTATTTCGACATTTCCGGAGGAACTGGCTCTCATAAACTGCATAACAATAACTGCGGCAACAATAACAGCACCCCAGCTGAAAACAGTTTTTATAATTTTTCCCCAATCAAATTCACCATCCGGTTTCTGAGGCGGGGTAAATCCTTTTTTAGGTTTATTCTGTTTTGGTTTTTTTTCTTCGTCAGCCATGAATAATTTATTCACAAGATCTTGCATTTTTAATTCTTTCTCCGTTATTCACTTAAAACATAAATTGAGCTCAGATTTCGATACTTCTGTGCGTAGTCGAGACCGTAACCAATCACAAATTTATTAGGAATTTTGAAGCCAATATAATCAATTTGGACATCATATTTTAAACTCTCTGGCTTCACTAAGAGCGTTGCTACTTTCAAACTTGCGGGTGTATGCTCTTTAATAAGTTGTTCGATATAATTGATCGAGAGACCTGTATCAATTATATCTTCAACAATAATTAAGTGGCGGTCGTTGATGTCGGCGTTTAAATCTTTAACCATTTTTACTTTGCCTGATGAGATTTTTTCATCGCCATAACTAGATAATTTGAAGAAATCCATCTCGCAGTTTATTGTAATATTTTTTAGAAGATCTGCCATGAACATAAATGAACCGTTGAGCACACCAATAAATATTGGAAGTTTTGCTTTATACTCTTCCGATAGTTGTTTGCCCATTTCGGCAATTCTTTTTTGAATTTCCTCTTCGGATAAGAACGGAACAAATTTATCAGTTCCAACCCAAATCTCGTTTTTCTGATTCTTCATTTCACCCATAATTTATAAATCTTCTTTGTTTTTGAATTCAGTTTGAATCTGTCATCTATTCTTAAACCAACAATCCACACAATTTGGTTCCGGTTTGTAATTACAAGTTTGTTTTTTCTTTCTGATACGGAAATTTTTAGATCAGTCAAGAAATCTGAAACCTTCTTAAAATTTTTCATCCCAAGCGGTTTGAATCTATCACCAAATTTCCATGCACGTAAAATAAAATTTTCATTTAAACCATCTGCGGAAATAAACTCAACTTTTCCATTGTTCTTGAATTGGACGTTTTCGCTCTTCACTTGTTCTATGCCAATTAATTTAGATCCAAGTTTGATCTGGCTTCCGGCTTTTAATGAAACTATTTGGTTAGATGTTTTACCGCTTAATTCGATTCTAATACTTTCTTCTTCACGCATTGCAATTAACTTTTTAGAAAGCTGAACCTTTTTCCCTTTTTGTTTTGTGATCAATGAATTGATCTTCACATAATCATCATATTCAAATTCTTGTCTTAAATATCTCTTGAAAATAGTTTTTAAAATCTCACCCGGAATTTTTCCGTCAAACAAATCCGCAAACAGTAACGGAAAACTTACCTCATTTAAATTATGAGTAACATATTCCGCAACGATATGATCAATCAATTTATGATTAAGGAATAAAGTATTCTCAAAATTTTTAGATGAGCGGAACAAAGCTTCATCAACAGAAGGATTTAATTTGAGTCGAATTAATGGAAGAATTCTATTGCGAATATAATTTCTTTTATAATCATCTTTCATGTTCGATGAATCAACACGGTAAGAAATATTTTCGTGTTCAAGGTAGTCTGAAATCTCTTTCTTGGTTAAACAGAGAAATGGACGAATGATATTTCCGCGTTGAATCGGAATTCCGCTGAAGCCGGAAAACCCGGTCCCGCTGAAAAGATTTAATAGAATTGTTTCCGTGTTATCGCTTTGATTATGTGCTGTTACAATTTTTGTTGATCTAGTTTTTTCAGCTATCTTGTGTAAATTATCATAACGGAGTGAACGAGCGGCTTCTTCAATTGAGATTTTATTTTTCTTGGAAAATGATTTTACATTTAGTTTTACAACATCTAACAGAATAGAATTTTTCTTACAAAATTCTTTCGAAAAAATTTCATCGGAATCGGATTCTTTACCACGCAATCCATGATTGAAATGAACGGCGTGTAAATTAATTTTATACTTTCTTCTAAACTTTTCTAGAAAATGTAAAGCAAAAACAGAATCGGGACCACCGCTAAAAGCAACCAATAATTTATCGCCTTGTAAGATTAATTTATTCTGTTCAACAAATCTTAAAACTTTTTGTTCTATCTTTTTCATAATATTTATTTATTGTCATTCCGTACGAAGCAAAGTGAAGATACGGAATCTACAATAGATTCCGGCTTTCGCCGGAATGACATTGAATAAAAAGAAAGTCTCATATGAGACTCTCCATAAGTACCAGCAATTTTTTTTCAAAACTACTCTATTTTCAAAATTTCAAACTTGATAAGTCCCGCCGGAACTTTAGCTTGAACAACTTGCTTTGCTTTTGTTCCCATCAAAGCTTGCCCTACCGGAGAAGTAATGGAAATTTTTCCTTTATCAATATCAGCTTCTTCAGGAGAAACTAAAGTATATTTATAAGTCTTGGAATTATTTATATTTTTCACTGTAAGCGTGGAAAGAATGTGTGCTTGATCTTTCGGCATATTGGTAATATCAATTATAGAAGCTCGTGAAAGGATATCTTCCATCTTGCTGATTCTCAACTCAAGCAATCCCTGCTCTTCTTTTGCTGCATCATATTCTGCATTCTCAGAAAGATCACCGTGAGAACGGGCTTCAGCAATTCTTTCAGCCATAGCTTTTCTGCCGCCGTTTTTCATTTCACTAAGCTCTTTTTCAAGCTCTCTGATTCTTTCTTTGCTTAAGTAGACAAAATTCGTCACTTAATAAACTCCTATTTATGTGGTCTAATAAAAAAAATTGCCACTGCTTTTATGCAGTGGCAGTCCAAACTTATAAAAATATTGTATTGATTTCAACTAATTCAAAACCTTAGACGTTTGCCTCGTCTATTCTGCAAACTGTTCTAAATTGGCAGTATCTGCAGACTTTATTTTCTCTATCCTCAAGTTTTGAAAGATTAAATTTCCCTTTCGAAATGGCTTCAACATAATTCTTAACGTGTTCAATTGATTTATCAACAAGCTGATTTACGGACTGAATCTCATCACCTTTTTTTGTTGATGTTACTCTATCTTTTCCAAAATCGTCCACTGCATATTTTAAAGAGTATATAAACATTTCATTGGGGGAATATTTACCATCAAATTTACTGCTGAGTAATTCACTGGCAGCAAAAAGATATATAGGAAGCTGAAGTGATATCCCGGTTTTCAGATCATCAAAACTCGGCTTTGCACCGCTTAGTTTGTAATCAACAATGTTAAAGGATTTTATTTTTTGATTTATCTCAATACGATCAATTTTACCTCGGAGTTTTATATTGTCAATTATAATTGGTTCTAGATCACTCAATATTTTATCAGAAACGCTTTCTTTTAACCGTCCAAAACTTACTTCAAAGAACATCGGGATAAAATCGTCCCCGCATTTTCTTTCTGTTTCTAAAAACTTGTACAGAATTGATTCTTTTTTATTTCCGTTTAGGCCTAAAATCTTTTCACGTTCATAAAATGTTAAAGGTGAACTAAATGCAGTTAACTGAAGCTGGTTTATTGCAATCTCAAAAATTATTTTCTCCGCCTGTTGAAAAGTTTTTTCATCACAATTAACAAGTTTTATTTTCTTCCCCCTTAATGAAGAATAAAATTCATACAGTATTGTGTGAAGCAGTCTTCCCATTTCTATTGCTTCAATATCTTCGGTCGGTTCTTCAATAGTTTCTATTCCCAATACACGTTCAACAAAAAATTTGAACGGACACTTGGCATATGTTTCAAGTTGTGAGATAGAATATTGTTTTGACAAAAATGTATTCAACTTAGTTGTGATTACCGGGTCATCTGAACTAATATTTCCAGAGTACGGAGATTCAATTTGTTCTTCGGAATTTCTGATTTTCTCTATTTCAAGCGCACGAGTAATTTTTTCAAGATCAACCGTAAGATTAGCTTTCATATCACTGTTGATAGATTCAGTACCGTTTTTTCCTATAAGAGTTTGCAAATCTTCGTTTGAAAAAATTATATCCTCATAATCATTTCCACCTTTTGATGAAATTAAAAAGACTTCCTCAAATTCATCCAAAAAAGTAGAAACGACAATTTCTTTTCCGCTTTCAGTCAGCGGATAAGTTAAAAATAATTTCTTCTTCCAAGTACATAGTGCTTGATAAAAACGGTAACGTTCTTCGATTTGGTGAATCCTTGCTTGTTTCTTGAATGAACCTGAAGAAAATATTTCCGGTGAATAACGCGTTGGCAAGTCTCCATCGCATAGACCGCCGATAAATAGATAATCGAATTCCAATCCGCGAATCTCATCGAGAGTGGTGATCTGCACGCCGTAATCTGATTTCTCTTTTAGATTGAAACGCGCCCAGTTGCAAGCTGTTCGTATTTGATCCATGTAAAAATTAATCGAAAATAATTTTTCTTTACCATATTCTTCGGATAAGAGCTGGAATATTTCAGACATTGTTTCAAGAAAATCGGTAAACGCTCTTACATTTTTCTCCTGGTCTATTTCTATCAAGAGAAGCTTGAAAGGAATTTTTGTCTTAACAATAAAATCACTAAACCTCTTATGAAATTCCTCAATCGGTAATTTCCCTTCGAAAGGTTTTAGTAATTCCGATATAAATTGAATATCGCTCAAAGCCTTATTATAAAGACTTTTCTTTGTGTCCCCATCATTATCATCATCACCACTGTAATCCAGATTTGCGATTGCATCTTTAAGTGAATCAGCCCAGTTATCTTTTCCGGAAACAATTTTTAGTTCCGAAGACAATCGGTAGAGATTGGAAACATTAACTTGTTTCGTATCTATGAAGCCGCTACTTAATGCACGGAAAATATTTTTAAAGTAGAAATCATTTTCCGCTATCTCTAAAAAATTTACTATAGCAGTAACAGGGTTTGCATTATCAAGCGGTGTTCGATCGGATAAATTATACGGTAATCCGTTCTTTTCAAATATATCTTTTATTGTTGATGAGTAATTCTGAATTAGATTAAACGCCAGGCATATTTTATGAGGTTCGCATTTTTCATAAGTGATTATTTTTTTTATTTCTCTTGCTATCAGTTCTATCTCTTTTTCACGGTCGTTCGCAATAATTTTTGAAATACTTGCGGAATAATCAATCTTAGATGAAAGTTTTTGTGAACTAAATAATTTATCGCGTAAAAGCTTATGAAATTTATTTTGGTCGTGCCTGTTTTTTTCTTCAATGTTAATAAATCCAAGTTGATAAAGTTTATCATAACACTTATCAAGATGAGAAAAGATTGATTTATTGTTTGGCGAGTAATCGAAACCCAAAAATAATTTTGAACTGCCAACGACGGAAAGTTTTTGAATGATCTCAATTTCCGGATTAGAAAACTCATTGAATCCATCTATAATTATTAAATTAACTTCATCATATAGTTTGCGAAAGTTTGCAATAAATTCTCTTATTGCCAGTTGATTCAATTGAGAATAAACATCTCCCGTTTCATATGCATTAAGAGCAAAACATTTGTTACGGTAGTTTTCATAAATATTTGCAATATCCAACGCTTTTTGCTTCTCAGATTGTTCCAGCTTTTCGGATTCGCTTCGCAACAAGTTCGGTGTAATTCCTTGCCGTTTATACTCGGATATTACATTTTTTATCCGGTCCAGCGCTCCAAACGGAATTTCATTCTTATAAAGAGAAAAATATTTCAGTTCGATCTCCGCAGCACTTTGCCTTATGAAAACTGTTGCGGCAGCTTCACTTAAGTGCTTATATGGATGAATAACGGATAAAAGTTTTGCCGAAATAGTTCCAAGCGTTTCAATATTCAGCCCCGATGCAGCACGATTAGGAATTCTTGATATAAATTCTTTTTTAAGATTTCTTGCTTTACGGTTTGTTGGAACGATAAGCAACAATTCACTCAGCTTGGATGCATCAATCTTTTCGCTGATTAAAAAATCAACATTTACATCTTTAATATTTTCTTTAGTTAATATCATTTACCAAGCATTAACAATTTGTAAGACTTCCTAATCTGTTTGAACAGATCAAGACCGAGCAATTTTATTATTTCTCTAAATCGTTTTTCGGCATCTTTGCGTGTTGATACCAACAGTGTTTCCAGTTCAAGAAATTTTCCAAGTCCTTTAACTTCATCAAGGTGAATCCGGGTATTCTTATATAGATATAAAATTCTTTTTTTCTCCACAACTGTCTCAACATCAAAAACATCGTTCAAATATTTTTCCGGATTCTTTCCTTCCAACCGCAGTAATTCATAGTTACTCCAACGCTTTCCTTTTTCATCGCGCAGATATTTTATCAAGGTAAAATTATTTCCTTCAACCCTCAGCTTTAGTAACCCATTTTTGGTTTTGTAGTAAATGTCTTTTTGTTTAAGAATACCTTTTTTTTCAGTATTTATTCTTCTAAGCGCATTTATTAATTTTGTATGTGATTCTACTTTGATTTTTAGTTCTAAATTTAAAGGCATTTTTTTGAACTTATTTTTGGTTTGTGTTGTCTAAGAGTTAAGATTAACCTTAGAGTGAATTATTTTCTCCAGTTGATTTTTAACATATAATCCATATCTTTAATAAGAAGCTTAGCAAAAGGAAATATAAGATGAAAGTGTTAATGATTCTTCTGTTAATTGTTCCGTTCGGTTTATCTAGTGCACAAAAGATCGGGGAACTAGCGCCCGAGAGGCCGCCTGAAATATTTCCCAATAACGCTTGGGGTGTTGATGTTATGTTTACCGAAGGCGGATTTGGTCTCGGAACTTTTTTACGAAAATCGTTAGCTACGGATCTTACGGGATTTGTTGATTTCTCAATATCCGAAACTAAAGATGAGCGCGAAGTTACTTACATAGATTATTTTGGAAATAGTTATACGCCTGATAAAGTAAACCGCTCTTTTCAACTGCCGTTAAATTTTGGAGTGCAATACAGAATGTTTTCAGAATCGCTAACCGATAACCTCCGTCCTTATTTAGCTGCCGGGGTTGGACCAACTTTAATTATTACCACGCCGTACGATAAAGAATTTTTTAATGCGTTCGGTTTTGCACAAACTAAATATGCTATCGGCGGATATGTTGGATTTGGTGCAAACATGGGAACGAGCAAATCAAATTTGATCGGCTTAAATGTTAGATACTACTACACCTATGTTTTTGGAAATGGTATCGAAAATATTACCAATGTTTTTAGAAAAAATTTCGGACAGTTTGCTTTAACTCTTACCGTCGGGATAATGTATTGAAATCTGAGAATAATTCTTTTAACGGATTCAGCGAGGATATTTTTAAATTTCTACGAGGTTTAGATAAGAATAATTCCGTTGAATGGTTTCATAAGAACAGAGAACGTTATCAAAAATTTTTAGTTGAGCCTGCAAAAGGATTTATCACCGACCTTGCCCCATTCTTAAACCAACTTAATCCCGCAATAAGAACAGAACCAAAATTTAACAAAACAATAATGCGTTTGAACAAAGATATGCGTTTTGCAAAAGGCGATCCTTACCGCGCATTTTTATTAATTCATTTTGGTAGATTCAAAATGGACAGCGAATTTTTTCTCTTCTTTGAACCCGATAATTACCAGATAGGATTGTTCATCAACAACACAAACGAAGAAAATCTTTATTTCAAACAAAACCTGGCAAAGTTTAAGAAAGAAATCATTTCCGTCTGCAGCCGTTATAATATTAACGACAACTTCAGTTTATATGATCTTAATAACGACACCGAAGAAATTGTTGGAAAGTTTAATGCGGAAAAACATTACGGCAAGCTGGAAGAAATTGATATGATAATTTTGCACAAGAAGAAAAAACCAAGTCTAAAAAAACTTTACTCGAGTGAAATAATTCCAGAGATGATGAAAACAATAACCACACTTTACCCGCTCTACTGCTTTGCAATCTCGCCACAACCGTTAAAAGAACTGCAAAGGTTCGCAGACAACTTTGGAGATACGGTTTAACTATACGGCACAAAATTTAAATTACTTGGCTTTTTTTACGCTTTCAAACAGAACAAAAAACTATTTGAATAATTAAATTTTTATTTTAAGTTGTAAGGTGATAAGAGATTATATGTAAGATGTTATTAGAAAGAGAAGTTAGTTTTAGAATAATTAGTCTGCTAAATTTTACTCATTACAATCCCGCAAAAAAAAATTTTCCCGATTATCACTATAATTTCTTCTATTGATTTAAATATTTTCTCGTAAGAGAAATTGAAAATAGATAGAAATAAGATTTACAATCTTCCATTTGACCATAAGCATAACCGCATCTTCATATAAAAAAAAATAAGTGGAGGTGTTAATGAAAAATTTACTGATGATTGTTGCTACTATTCTTGCATTGTTAGTATCGAACTCATATGCTCAGACATGGACGCCTTCCGAATCATCACACTTTGGTGTAGATGGATTTGAAACGGCAGATTTCTTCCGGCTCACTCCAACAGAATTAAATACTGCTTACGAATGGGAAGCCGCCGGTCTTAGAAATGTTAACATTTGCTGGAACAGAACATTAAGTCCTGCCGGCGGACAATTTAGATGGGAATTTATTGAAGCTGCTAAGGGAACTTATGATTGGTCTAAACCGGATGCATTCGTAACAAAAGTTCAGGCACAAGGCATTCAACTTCTAGTGTTAATCCATCCGTTCACACCGTGGGACCAACCCGGAAAAAATAATATGAACTATGACAAGCCGAATGATATGACTTCTTTCAAAAAGTTTATTGCAAAAGTTGTTGAACGTTATGACAACGATGGAATTGAAGATATGCCCGGACTCTTGTATCCAATAAAGTACTATGAAATCGGTAACGAACCTGAAGGACAAACATTTGGTGACTCCCCCGGAACTTATAACGATTTTATGAATACGGTAAAAGCAGCATACGATACAGCAAAAGTAGTTTATCCAAATATTAAGATTGTAATTGGCGGTGCATCACCTATATATGAACCGCACGGATTTTTTAATGTTGGTGATACTTTCTGGAAAGGTGCGCTAAATCGTTCCAACGTTTCAAATTATTTTGACATTTTTAATTTTCATTTTTTTGTCGGTCAATACACAAAAGACTTAAAAGATAATCTCGATTATTGGAAGAATCTTCTTGCATCGTACGGTTTATCGGGAAAAGAAATCTGGATGACTGAAACCGGCACTCATATCGGTACTCCAACCGGATCCGATAATCAACAGTGGCCAAATCAAACTCCGGAATACCAAGCAAGCTGGTGGATTAGACAATGCACATACGGAATTGCAAATGATCTCAATAAACTTTTTTGGGTTTTTTATTACACGGACCAAACAGATTGGAAAGGAGCAGTTGCATTTGTTAATAGTAATAAAACAACAAAGAAAGCCGTTTATTATTCACACAAACTGATGGCAGAAAAGATAGACGCTTTCACCGACAAGGTTCAAAATAGTTATTCTGCTGCAGCACAATATCAAACTTCCGGAAATTTTAAATTCACCGTTAACAACAAACCCGTTTACGTTGTTTGGAATGATGCGGGAGGCAATGCAGCGCTAAACGGTTTTTCTTCTGCTCAAGTAAAAGTAACAAAAGCAGTTCCGAATCTTGACGGAAACGGAACGGTAGTGTTGGATGGAACAGGTAATCCTACTTTTGAAGTTTCCAATGTTGCCGTGACAAACGGGCAAGCTACAGTAACATTAACATCCGTTCCGGTTTATGTAGAAGAAATTGCATCTCCGCCATCAGCACCTACATTAATTAGTCCGGCAAATAACGCAACAGCAATAGCAACTACTACCACTTTAAATTGGAATGTTTCTAACGGAGCTGTTTCATATCGTTTACAAGTTTCAACAAATTCAAACTTCTCAACAACTATTTTTGATCAGAGTAACATTATAACTACATCTCAACAAGTTTCCGGTTTAAGCAACTCTACTTTATACTATTGGAAAGTTAATGCAACGAGCAATGATGGAACATCAGATTGGTCAAGTGTGTGGTCGTTTACTACACAAGGCACAGCACCGGGAATTCCAACATTATTGTCGCCATCGGATGGTTCTATAAACATACCAACAACATCAACATTAAGCTGGAATGCTTCCGGCGGAGCGGCTTCGTACCGGTTACAGGTTTCAACCAATTCAAATTTCTCAACAACAATTTTTGATCAGAGCAACATTACAACTACATCCCGGCAAGTTACCGGTTTAAGCAATTCAATCTTATATTACTGGCATGTTAATGCAACTAATGTTAACGGAACAAGTTCTTATTCAAGTACGTGGAGCTTTACTACAATAAATGCTACTTCGATTGAACAGACCGGGCCTGATAAGCCTTCAGCTTTTTTTCTTTTTCAAAATTATCCGAATCCGTTTAATCCAAGCACAACAATAAAATATTCAATACCTGTAGAGACGGGATATATCCCGTCTTTACGAAGTGTAACCTTAAAAGTTTATGATTTGATGGGAAGAGAAGTTGCAACTCTTGTAAACGAAGAAAAACCTTCTGGTTATTACAAAGTAGTTTTTAATGTAGAGACGCTCCATGGAGCGTCTCTACCAAGCGGTGTTTATTTTTACACGTTAAGGACAAGTAATTTTATAAGTACTAAAAAACTTTTGTTGCTCAAATAACCTCCCCCATGTCCCCCTCCTTAACTTAAGGAGGGGGAATTAAAGGGGGTGGTTAAGAAAACGATTGACATCAATTTCCTTTTCAACTAAGTTGAAGTTGTACCAAGAATCTTTTCTTAAAACGGGGTACTTTGTTTTGAAATATTGAACAAAGAAAATAGATTTCCTTTTCTCTGCAGTTGAACAACATTAAAAACAAAATAAAAGCTGGTAGATAACATTCCAAGTAATGATGTCTGCTGGCCGGCTAATTAATAGTTATATTGCTTGAGAATGATATGGATAATACAATCTTAGTTGCCTTGATTGGTGCCATTGCTGGTTTAATAAGTGGCACTATTGCAAGTCTTATTGCCCCTTGGATAAAGTGGGGCATCGAAAAGAAGAAGTTATTATTAAATGAAAGAAAACTTTTATTAAAAGATGTTCGCGAAATAATTATTAAGGAATACGATGAAAATGAAAAATTTAATGAGATGCTTGCATTAAATCCTGATTCCACAAAAGACAAAAAAATTTATCCAAAAGCATTATCCTATTATGATATGTTACAAAAATATTCTCAATTTCAAAGAATTATTCCATTTCTTGACACTAATATTAAAGACGGTTTAATAAATGCTAAGCTCCTTAGTTTGAGTGATCGAGGCAGTAAACTTGGAGAAATGCCATTACCATTAGTAAAATTATTAGATAACATAAATACTATCGAAAAGAAATGGGGATTGCTCAAATAATTTGGAGAATCAATGAAAAAAATATTATTCATTTTTTTTGTCTTTTCCTTTTGTTTTTCTTTAGCTCAATCAAATGAAAATAAAAATAAGATTCTATCTTCGGAAAATGGTCGATTTGTTTTTGGTCAAGTCAACGAATTAAGAGCTGATAGATATCTACTTGATACACAGACTGGTCGTCTTTGGACTATTGTAGTAGATTCTAATAAAGTTGAAAGTCTTCAACAAATCTATTTTCTCTCAATCGATGGCTTAAAAAGTATTTTACCGGAAAATCCGGATTCACAATACAAAAGATATTTTGATTCATTAAAAAAGAAATAAAAATATTTTGCAATATAACCGCTTAAAAAAGGATTTAGTCAAGAGATAAATAAATTCCAGAGAGCAACAAAAGTTGTTCTAAAAATATTGTTCTTTGAAAAGCTGAACAAAAATAATCATAGCCTACAATATCAAGTG
>Ga0172370_10000347_pt1 | contig 71948 bp, 100 predicted proteins | sample LakKiv5m_FD_114538 | JGI IMG/M metagenome (GOLD analysis project Ga0172370, IMG submission 114538) | Freshwater microbial communities from Kabuno Bay, South-Kivu, Congo - kab_022012_11.5m | ecosystem: Environmental > Aquatic > Freshwater > Lake | place: Democratic Republic of the Congo... | reverse complement strand
TATCAACTAAACCCAGGCTAACGCATAAGGTATGCGATCTCTCCAGGTTATAAGTAAGAATAAAGGCGGCATTTATACGCTCGGATTTTCTGCGATCCTGCCCTGCAGGGCTATCTTCCATGTACCCTCCGCTTAAATTCTGCTATTTTATTATACCACTTCAATAACTATAGTTCCATCAACTCGTAATCAAGGTTTCCCAATCCTATTTCCTGGGCATGCTGAAGCTGCCTTAATCCGTCTCCTTCAGGATGGGTTGCTTTAAAAATATCCTTGCCGCAGGCCTTATTTACCAGGTCAAAACTTGCTTTGTCTATGCTTACAGGATCTTTAGAGGCCAATATCCCGACATCGGGGCCAATACGCGGATTCTCCATGCCCCAGCAATCACATTCCTTATTGATTTTAACGGCAAAGTTTATAAATCCTGTTTTATCTTTCCTGTCCTTAAGCACAGCCAGGGCATATTCAACCATTTTATACTGCACTTTGTCTCCGGCGTTAAAATCAATAAACATGGCCATAGTAGGACAAACAGCCAGGCAGCTGGCGCAGCCTATGCACTTAAGTTTATCCACGACGGATTTTTTGTTTTTTAGAATAATAGCTCCCGCGGGGCAAATTATTTCACATTCCCCGCAGCCGATGCACCTGTCAGAATGGACTACAGGAGCAAGATCGCAATGCTGCGCAAGTTTACCCTCTCTCGTAGCACAACCCATGCCGATGTTTTTTAACGCGCCCCCGAAGCCGGTCAGGATATGCCCTTTAAAATGGCTCACTGCGACCAACGCGTCTGAATCAGCAAAGATACGGGCAATTTTAGCATTCTTAATGTGCTTCTGGTTAATTCCTACAACAGATTCATTTTCTTTTTTAGTATCATCCGGAATAACCACCTCTACTCCGGTTGCCTCTTTTGTAAAACCATGTTCATAGGCAAGCTTTAAGTGGCCGGAAGAATTCAGGCGGCGGCCGCGATAAAGTGTATTTGCGTCTGATAAAAATGCGTTGGCGCCCCTGCCGGCGATCTCATCACAGATTACGCGCAAATGTTCGGGCCTTACAAAACCGGTGTTTCCTTCTTCGCCAAAATGGACCTTTATTGCCACTCTGGCTGCTTTAGGGATGAAATCAAAAACCCTGCTTTTATCTAATAAATTTTTAAGCTTATCATTAATTAACTGGGTATTGTCGGCATTTCCTGCCGGGATAAAATATACCTTGCTTTTCACAAGCCCGCCCCTCCTTCGTCAATCTGCCTGCCTGCGGCCATCAGATAACCCCTGGCCCTCTCGGCAAGCCTGTAACGGCAAACAATCTTCCAAAATTCCCGGCCATGATTCGGCTCTATCAAATGCGCCATTTCGTGGATTACAACGTACCTCCTGACCCACTCCGGCATCAGTCCTATTTTATGCGATATACGAATTTTCCCGGAATTATAATTACAACAACCAAATTTACTGTCCTGGTCAGTAACATACTCGATAGACTCGACTCTTAACTTATTGCCGAAATATCTCTTATTAATTTTACCGGCCAAATCTGAAAGATTGTGCTCTTTCCCTAATTCTTCCTTAAGCCTTTTTCTGGTGAATTTTAATTTAAAACCAGCGACAATTTTATCCAAACGCTCCTGCGAAAGCATCAGGGGCGCGCTGACCAAAAGCGAATCCTCAACCAAACGCGCGCTTACTGTACGTAAGCGCTTCTTACTGCGGATTATTTTTACTTCCATGTTTGAATGATAGGCAAGCCGCTATTTTAAAAAAGTATTATAACACAATTAACGCGCAGATTTATACAATTCGTGGCGCTGGGCAGTAATTTGTTCATTAGCAAGATATTCGTCAAAACTGGTATCCATCCGGTCAATGTATCCCTTAGGGGCAATTTCAATAATTCGGTTAGCTACAGTCTGCACTAACTGGTGGTCATGAGAAGAAAACAAAATTGTGCCTCGGAATTTCTCCAGGCCCCGGTTTAAAGCGGTGATTGATTCCAAATCAAGGTGGTTAGTCGGCTCGTCTAAAATAAGCACATTAGGCTGAGCTACCATCATGCGCGTTAACATGCATCTTGCCCTTTCGCCTCCGGATAAAACATTTACCGGCTTAAGTGATTCTTCTCCCGAAAAAAGCATGCGGCCCAGGAAAGCGTGAATAAATTCCTTATCGGTATTGGCTGAATATTGCTTAAGCCAATCAGCAACGCTTAATTGCGCGTTAAAAAATACGGCATTATCCCTGGGGTAATACGCCCGCTTGGTTGAGAAACCCCATTTGAAACTTCCGCTGTCAGCCTGGGCTTCATTCATCAAAACCTGAAAGAGCACTGTCTTAGCCAAATCATTTAAGCCTACAAAAGCAATTTTATCCCCCTTTTGAACGGTAATATTCAACCTTTCAAACATCTGCTGCCCTTCAACTGCTTTAAAAAGGTTAGAGATGCTCAATAGATCGTTTCCGGCTTCACGTTCCGGTTCAAAATTAATATAAGGATACTTACGTGAAGACGGTTCTATATCCGGCACGGTAAGTTTTTCAAGAATTTTCTTTCTGCTGGTAGCCTGGCGTGATTTAGAGGCGTTATTGGCAAAACGCATAATAAACTCTTTTAGCTCCTTGCGCTTCTCTTCTATCTTTTTATTTGATTCACTGCGCTGCCGCGCGGCAAGCTGGCTTGCTTCTGACCAAAAAGTATAATTTCCGGGATATAGATGGATCTTACCAAAATCTATATCAGCGATGTGGGTGCATACTTTATCCAGAAAATGGCGGTCATGCGAAACAACAATTGCGGTATTCTCGAAATTACACAAAAATTCCTCAAGCCACATGCTTGATTCAACATCCAGATAGTTAGTAGGCTCATCTAACAGGAGAATATCGGGATTTCCGAATAAAGCCTGGGCTAATAATACCCGCACCTTCTGGCCGGCTTCAAGCTGTTTCATTTGCGCTGTATGCAGCGCTTCTTCAATACCCAGCTCGCTTAACAGTTTGGCCGCTTCGGATTCCGCGTTCCAGCCTTCCAACTCGGCAAATTCTCCTTCAAGTTCCGACGCCCGGATACCGTCGGCATCCGTAAAGGGAGATTTAGAATACAATTTATCTTTTTCAACCATAATTTCATAAAGCTTTTTATGCCCCATGATGACTGTAGTCAAGGCAATATAATCATCAAAAGCGAATTGGTCTTGTTTTAATATGGATAATCTTTTCCCCGGCAGGATAGCAACTTCTCCGGCAGAGGAATCAACTTCTCCGGAGAGGACTTTTAAAAAGGTGGATTTACCCGAACCATTGGCGCCGATCAATCCATAGCAATTACCTGGAGAAAAAACAATGTTTACGTTCGAAAAAAGCTTACGCTGCCCGAATTGTACCGATACATTATTTACAGAAATCATAACTACCCCTTAAATATGATATAAATCTTGGATTAAAGTTTCTTATATTCTTTTCAGGCTGGTATCCGAAGACTGATAAAAGAAGGCTGTTTGAGGACGGGCTGGATTAACTAATCCAGCCCGTAATTCTTGCTTTAAATTTACTTCTTCTTTTTTGCCTTTTTCTTTGGCTTCTTGCATCCACAACCACAAGACATGGTTACCTCCTTTTAAAACCTGTGTATCAGCTTCCAGTAATCCGTATATTCGGCTTCGGAGATCTGGTTATTCTTATCTTTATCCATTTCCTGGAAATATTCCTTAAATTGTGAATCGGATTCTTCCTGGGTAACCTTACCATTCATATCTTTATCTGCCGCCTGCAGCATCTTAGTTGTGTCAGCGGCTAACTCCTCTGTGTTAAGATCCCCGCTTTTATCTTTATCTAACTCATTAAACTTTTCTTTCTGATATAGCTGCATCTCATCGGAAGTAACCATCCCGTTCCGGTCCCTATCCATCTCCTGAAATTCCGCAGCAACCTGCCGGGCAGGATCCTGCTGCGTGAAACCATTGATACCGCTTAAAAATATAATACAAAAAGTTGTAATGCTGATCTTGGCGTATTTTATCATTATCCTGTCCTTTCAGCTTGTTTGTTATTATAACATAATTAACTCAATATTAAATAAATTACCTGGCTCTCTTAAACAACTCCAATTTCTTCATGCGTGGAAAACGTTTGATCTCTGCTTCCCTTATTAAGGCTTGAGGCCTGCTTCCGACTCTTTCGCTATGCATCAGCTTAACCGGAGCCCTATACCTGGTGAACCGGCAGCCATTTCCGCTGTTATGTTCTTTAACCCTGCGCTCTAAATCTTTAGTAATGCCGGTATAAAGCAGGGAATCCTTACACTCGATAATATAAACATACCAAGGCATAAATATTTACAACCTAAAAACTTCATTTCTTTTGATACAGGCCGATTAATTCGGCCTTATCTAATAAATGAGCGGCAATCTCTTTTTCCAGCTCGGCTTTACTAATTCCCTCCCTTGAATTTAACATTTTATCCAGGGCATAGACCTTAAAAAAATAGCGGTGCGTTCCTGCTGGCGGGCAAGGACTGGCATAACCTAACTTGCCTGAAGAATTAAGTCCTTGTTTGCCGGGGATAGTATTCTCGCCTATGCGATTGGTAACCGGGATATCATAAAGTACCCAGTGGACAAAATCACCGCTTGGGGCATCAGGATCATCCATAATCAAAGCCAGGCTTTCAGCATTCCCGGGGATACCTTCAATAATTAACCCGGGATTTATACCCCTGCCCTGACAAGTAAATTTTTTAGGAATGAATGTTTTATGCTCAAATTCGGGGCTGGATAAACGCATGGTTAAGCCTCCCTCTGCATTAATTCCCGATGATAACAACACAAAACCACAGATTATAAAAATAAATTTTTTGAATATTTTACTCATTTCCGGGGTTTTTTATCAGGCGAAGCCCCTGGACCGCCCTGTGGTCCGGGTTTGTTTTCCCAATTAGTGCCTGCCCCGCCTTTAGGCCCGGGAGGATTATTATCTTTATCAAGTGCCGGCTTTATCTTGGGGCCAATACCTGGCCCGCCTTGAAACACAGGCACATTTCCCAAATCAGGGCCAGCGCTTGGCTTGGCTATAGGCAAAGATTTATTTTCCAAATCAGGGCCCGCGCTTGGCTTGGCTATAGGCGCGTCAGGGAAAAAATAATCCGCTTGCTGCGCTTCTCCAATATCGCTTTTTAGCTCTTTTTTAGCTGCCTGCATCTCCTGCTTGTCTTGTGTTTTTTCCTGTAAATTCTCCTGATGGACTACCCTAAGCTGTTCCCTAAGCTTCTGGGCTGTCTCTGTGTCGCCTGAATCCATAGCAGCTTTTATTTGCTCTCTTAATTTAACTTCTTCCTGTTTAGCCGCCTGGGCATTTTGTGATATCTCTTGTTTTTGCGCCTTAATCTGCTGCTTATCATAGCCTATTTCCTGCCTGATTCCCTCTTGAGCGAATACCGCGTAAACGCCAGTTAAAAATAAGCAAATAAGCATACTGCTGAATATCAAAATCATTTTTCTCATCTATACTCCTCTCTTGGCTGAATCAATACCGCTTAATTAATAATTCTCCGCGAGGACTTCAAAAAAAGCCTGCGGATGCTTACAGGCAGGGCACTCTTTAGGGGCTTCGGCTCCTTCAAAAACATAACCGCAATTAGTACAGTGCCATTTTATACTTGATCTCTTCTTAAATACCTCGTCGTTGACAAGATTATTAATTAATCTGCGATAACGGGATTCATGGAATCTCTCAACCTTGGCTACCTGTTCAAATGAGCGGGCTATCTCCGGGAAACCTTCATCTTTAGCGATCTTGGCAAAGTCAGCATAAAGCATAGTCCACTCCATGTTTTCGCCTGCCGCTGCCGCCTCTAAGTTAGTTTTTGTGTCTTTTATCAAACCGGCAGGATAAACCGCGGTAATCTCCACATCCCCGCCTTCAAGGTGTTTAAAAAATACCTTGGCGTGCTCTTTCTCGTTTTCCGCGGTTTCCGTAAAAATATTTGAGATCTGCGCCAGGCCTTCTTTTTTGGCAACTGAAGAAAAATACGTATAGCGATTACGCGCCTGGGACTCGCCGGCAAAAGATTTAAGTAAATTCTGCTCTGTTTTTGTACCCTTGATAGATTTGCTCATTTTATATCCCCCTATTTTGCCTTACCCTGATTTGCCACAGCCTCCATAGCCTTCTTTACCGCTTCAGGATCGCCCAGGTAATAACTTTTAACCGGTTTTAAGTTATCTTCCAGTTCATAAACCAGGGGCAAGGCTGTAGGAATGTTTAAATTAACTATTTTATCTTCGGAAATATTGTCCAGGTATTTAACCAATGCGCGCAGAGAATTACCGTGAGCGGCGATGATTACGCGCTTTCCGCTTTTCACAGCCGGAGCAATAGTTTTATGCCAATAAGGCAGGAAACGCTCCACCGTGTCTTTTAAGCATTCCGTAAGAGGAATCTCTTGCTGCTTTAACTCTTTGTACCGCGGATCATTACCCGGATAACGCGGATCATTTTTATCCAAAGGCATAGGCGGCGTATCATAGCTTCTTCTCCAAATCAAAACCTGCTCTTCGCCGTATTTAACCGCGGTCTCGGATTTATTTAATCCCTGCAGGGCCCCATAATGCCTTTCGTTAAGCCGCCAGGAATTATAAACCGGTATCCACATTAAATCCATTTCATCAAGTGTCAACCAAAGAGTACGGATGGCCCTCTTTAAGACGGAAGTAAAAGCAATATCAAAAATAAAACCTTCTTTTTTAAGTACCTCCCCGGCTTTCTTTGCCTCTTGTATACCCTGCCCGGATAAATCCACATCAGTCCATCCGGTAAAACGGTTCTCTCGGTTCCAGGTGCTTTCTCCGTGACGCAGCAAAACTAACTTCTTCATAAAAACCTCCCCTGATTTTGAATTTGTATTTATTTTAACTCCTAATTTTATTTTTAGCAAGCTTAAAAAAACTTGCATTATTTAAATATCTTGTTAAAATATTTTCGAAAGGAGGCCAAAATGAAAAGTATAAGTTTATTGATTTTAGCTTTATTTGCCATGGTTACGCTTAGCGGTTGCGCCACTCCATATCCCATGGGAATGATCTACACTGAAGTCAAAGCCCCTGTAGCAGCCGGCGATGGCGGCTTAACTTACAGTAAAACCGGCGTCTCCAAAGCTACCTCGGTTTTAGGCTTAGTTGCTACCGGAGACTGCAGTATAAAAGCAGCTGCGGCAAACGGTAATATCAAAACGATTAAATATGTGGATTACGATGCCAAAAATATCCTGGGCATTTACGGGGAATACACTACAACTGTTTACGGAGATTAATATTCATTAAGTTTCTTGCGGAATTAAAGCCGGTATTTAAAAAATACCGGCTTTAATTTTTATAAACGCTTTTCCTGATTATCAGAAGAGATACCAGGTAGCTGGCCAGACCTAAGATTAAACCGATAATCAAATATCCGGCTATAACCGGCAGAACCACATCCAGCAAAGAAAGCTTTAAAAAACTCGCCCAATGAAAACCGCGGATTAAGCCTTGAGCCTTCTGATATACTTCCTGCCAATGCCTGCTAAATACGATAGACCCGATTTTTACCGCCAGAATAAAAGTTACCACGCTTAACCAGGTATTCGTAAGTATGCTCCCCAATAACGCGGCAGCCCGGTTAGCCCGGAAAACAAAAGCCAAAAATAGCGACGCGGCCGGCCCGGTTCCCGGGATAATCCCTGAAAATACCCCCAAACCAACCCCTAAAGCGATCTTCTGCGCGGAATCATTAATCTTAAACAGCTTGGCAAAGATAAAACTAATGATCTTGCTGAAAATTGATTCTTTACTCATGCTTAGACAGGTTTAATATTTACTCCGGCAAAGCGTTCTGAGCCGTATGATTCCTGGATCCATCCATTAAGCAGATTATATTGCTCAAGTATTTTCTTGGCCTCTTCATATTCATCATTATTCAGGCGCCGGCTGATCTGCGGATAAGCGGAAGCCTTATAATAAGGCAGGTACTGGCTCATTAAACTAATATAAGTATCCGCGGAAATATCTTTGGCAATAAACTGCATAATTTTGTCCGTACCAGAGGCATGATTTGGCAATACAAGATGCCTTATAATCAATCCTTTTTTGATTAACCCTTCTTCGTTGAACTCTGCCGGGCTCGCCTGACGATGCATCTCTTTTACCGCCTCCCGGTTACGTTGCGGATAATCAGGGGCTAATGAAAGCTTGCGCGAAATTTCTCTATCCGCGTAACGCATATCCGCAAGATATATATCCACTACCCCATCAAGCATTTTTAAAATTTGAGACGATTCATACCCGCTGGTATTATAAACCAACGGTATTTTTAATCCTCCTGCAATAGCCAGCTCCAAAGCTTTAAGTATCTGCGGTAAAACATGAGTTGGAGTAACAAGGTTAATATTATGGCAGCCTGATTCCTGCAGGGTCAACATTATCTGCGCCAGTTCCGAAAATTCATACTCCCTGCCTTTGCCTGATTGGCTGAATTCATAGTTCTGGCAGTATACGCAGCCCATATTGCAATGGCTGAAGAATATTGTGCCGCTGCCCCTTGAACCTGATACAGGCGGCTCCTCGCCGTAGTGGCTCATAAAACTATATACCTTCGGCAATACGGCAGTCTTGCAAAAACCGGACTTACCTTCCAGGCGGTTGACCTTGCAACTCCGGGGGCAGATATCGCATGACTTAAGACTGGCAAAAAGCTTTTCGGTAACTATCTTTAATTTACCGCTTCTGCTCGACTCAAGATATGAAGGATATTTTAACAACGGGCCATTTTTATGGGGCATAGAGTTTTCTGACTGCATTAAAAATGCCGATATACTCCTGGCTGCGATAATCCGGATAGGTCCAATCGTTAGGAATGAATGAATTGCTTCTGTAACTTAACGTTATCTCGGCAAAAATACCTTTACGTAAATATATCCTATGGGCGTAATCTTTGGTCGAGGCAAGCACCAGCTTGGCCGAATCCAGATACCCCGGGTCGATATTCACCCGGCGCTTCCCGGAGTTTGAGAATTTTACTTCAAGCCTGTTGGTGTAAAGTTTGATACGGTATAAATCCTGGATGGAAATTAATTTGCCAAAACTGACAAACCTTCTTTTTAGCCCGGCGCCCATCTCCGGCTCATAATAAGCGGTGTAATTAAAATCAAGGGGATCCGATTGGAAATCAATCCTTCCGAATATCTTTTTTAATTTATCCCTGGATTTTATAAAAATAGCCTCATCCTTATAGATGAAGCCCATGATAAGCTTGGCGGGTTGATTGTATTTTCTGGCTTTTCCCAATAGCGATTAATGCAGGAATTGGTTTATATACGCAGCGATTTTCTTACGTTCCCCATCGCGCATTTGATTAAAGAATATGGCGATGTTAAAACCGCCTTCAGTCTCATCTTCGCTTCTTACAACCACGCCCCTGCATTCGACAATGGCATTTTTGTCTGCCTGGCCCTTGCTGGGCAGGCTCAGTTTTACGGAAATCTTAGTAAAAGGCGGGATATACTTTTCCAGGTGGCAATAAGCCCCGACGCAGCTTATGTTATGCGTAGTAGTGGAGAAATCATACCCGTTTACCGCGACATTAAACGGCAGTTTATGCTCTAAACGTGGATGGACCCTGCGCTCCTTAACAGTCTTCATTATTTTTTATCTTCTGCCGCCCCTGCCTTGTTTTTATCAAGAAATGCGCGCCAGCATTTTTTACTGCAATAGAATTTCCCGTCACGATAATATCTTCTTAACTTTTTAATCAATTTATTACAAGCCAGACAATTAGTCTGTTTTTCTGCCTTTGGTTTTACTTCCGCCTGCGCCTCTTTAACTGCTTCAGCTGCCATTTATAATTTTCCTTTCATTGAGTTAAATTTGCCCCAACTGCATGTTTACAAAATCTTTAAGATAATTTCTTTCCAGCGCGTTAAAATCCATAAATTCTATGCCCATTTGATTGCGGTCGGAATGTGCCAGCGGAGTTGACCAGGATATCTTGCCGATAGGCCTTATCAGGCGGTTCAAAACATTTATTTCAAGCATTACCGGGGTAGAAGTAGGAATAAATTTTTCGCTGGTGAACTTTAAACCGCCGCAGCTGATGTCATTACAGAGGACGTTACCAAAATCCTGGCCCCCGCCAAGTTGATAACGGACAGGCAGGCGGGATTCCACCCTCGGGAAACGACGATAATCCTTTTCTTTTGGTAAAATGGCCATTTGTGCCTTTTTAGCTTTGAGGCAGCCGTGGCTATTTCTCTTACCTCTAGATAGAAAATATAACATATATTCATAAATATGTCAATACTTTACAAACTTTTATGATCCTGTTATAATAATTTAAGAGGTGAGCGAATGTATTGCCAATTTTATGGGTTAAAAGAAAGGCCTTTTAATGTTACCAGCGACCCTGCCTTTTTTTTCTCAAGTAAAAAACATAAAGAAGCCATCTCTCATTTGGTTTACGGGGTTTCACAAAGAAAAGGGATTATCGTTTTAACCGGAGAGATAGGCACCGGCAAAACAACCACCTGCCGTTTCTTCTTAAATCAGGTAGGCAAAAACGTAAAAACAGCCTTTATTCTGAATCCTGCCTTCTCCGAAACCCAGCTCCTGGAATCAATCATTAAAGATTTCGGGATTTCCCTTAAAAACAAAGTTAAACTGGATATGGTTTGGGAATTAAATAATTTTTTACTCCGCCAGTCGAATGCCGGGAATAATCTGGTGCTTATTGTGGATGAAGCGCAAAATTTAAAGCCCAACCTGCTCGAGCAGATCCGCCTGCTTTCAAACCTGGAAACAGAAAAGGATAAACTGCTCCAGGTAATACTAGTGGGCCAGCCTGAATTAAACAACCGGATTAATTTATATGATTTACGGCAGCTGCGCCAGAGGATCATGGTCAGATACCATATTGGCCCGCTTGATGAAGATGAAATAAAACCCTATATAAACCACCGCCTGCGGGTAGCCGGAGCCAGAGATATTAAATTCAGCGATGAGGCCATTAATGCGATAAGCCGTTTTTCCGCGGGCACGCCCAGGCTGATCAATATGCTCTGCGACCGGGCGCTGCTGGCAGGTTTTGTCGTGGAAACTGATAATATCGGCATTGATATTATAAAAAGGTGCACCGAAGAACTAAACAGCTATTCGGTGAGCGCGGAATAATTTATGAGTATCATTAACGAAGCATTAAAGAAAACCGAAGAATCCATCCAAAGAAATTCGCTTAAAAAAACTCCCGGCTGGGATAAAAAAACCAGACTCAAAACTTATCTATTGTATTTTTTAATATTTGCCGTTATCCTGCTCCTGGGCAGCTATATATTTAAGGCTGCTAACCGCAAGATTGACTCCCCCCTTGTATCCGAACCACCACAAACAGCTCCGGCCCCACCTCCGCCTGCTGCTCCCGCCTTGCCTCCTGAAGAACAACCAAAACCAGAAAAGAAATTTGTCTTAAATGGGATATTCTTTTCCGACGATAACGGTTACGCTTTAGTGAACAACCAGATTGTAAAGGAAAATGACTCGGTTGATGGGGCTAAAGTAGAGAAAATTACCGTGGACACCGTGGAACTAAATAACGAAGGCTCAATTGTTACTCTTTCCACCGGCAAGTAGGATTAAATTATTCCGCCAACTGCTTCTTTTATCAAGCTCAATGCGACATTCTTTACAATTACCGGCTTGGCTATCCCCCGGATCAAAACCAGCTTATTCTGCTTACCGGTAAATTTCTTATCGTGATAATAAGCGCCGATAACTTTATCAATGGATACACCTTTAAGCTTTACGGGTAAACCATAAAGCTTGATTAAATTCTTAATACGTAATGACAGCCTGTTTTCGATCAACCCAAGCTTACAGCTTAAATCTAGAGCCGTAATCATCCCCAGGCCTACTGCCTCGCCGTGATTATAATTTTTGTAAGCGCAAGCGGACTCAATCGCGTGCCCGATAGTATGGCCAAAGTTTAGGATTGTCCTTAAGCCTGACGCCTCTTTTTCATCGCGGCTGACTATTGCCGCTTTAATATTGCTGCAAGAACTGATTATTCTTTCCAGGACTGCGGGATTGCCGTTAAATACATCTTTATGTTTTTTCTCCAGGTAACAAAATAAGCTGTTATCCTTAATAACGGCATACTTTATTATCTCTGCCATCCCCGAAGTAACCTGACGCTTATCCAGAGATTTTAGAAAATTAATCTCGCTGAATACAAGGTTGGGCTGATAAAACGCGCCAACCAGGTTCTTTCCCAAACCCAGGTCAACTGCAGTTTTGCCTCCGATAGCCGAATCAACCTGGGCCAGCAAAGTCGTGGGAATCTGCGCGTAAGCAATCCCCCGTTTATACACCGAAGCAATAAAACCTGCCAGGTCCCCCACTACCCCGCCGCCAAAAGCAATGATAAAAACTTTTCTTTTCCGGTCAAACTTAGCCAGGTCATTAATAAGGGATCCGGCGCTCTCCAACGATTTACTCTTTTCGCTGTCCAAAACAGTCTTAAAACGGCAGTTAAATCCATTCTTTAACAGGACGCTGGACAAGATTGCGCCATATTTATCTTTTAATAAAGTATTTGTAATGATATAAGCATCCGTGCCAAGATTTAATTTAAGTAAATACGGGCCCAGTTTCCTGATTATAGAGCTGCCGATAATTATATCATAGGATCGCTTGCCTAAGTTAACCATTACCTTATGCATTTAATAGTTTACCCCCATTAACCTGATCACTAAACCCACCATCGGCCAAAGCAGGCGGTCAAATACACCCAGCCATATAAACAAGAACAGGATAATAAAACCATAGCGCTCAAGGCTTATATACATCTGCGATAACCCTTCAGGCAGCAGCCCCATCAAAACACGCGAACCATCTAACGGCGGGATCGGGATCAAATTGAATAAAGCCAAGACGACATTAATTAAGAGCAAATTCGAAAGCAAATAAACCGCGACATCCGGCAGCGGAATGAATTTTAACACCTGGGCGGCAATAAAAGCAAGGATAAGGTTAGCCAGCGGCCCGCAGACTCCAATCCAGATTATATCTCTTTTTGGATTTTTCAATGCCCGGTAATCTATGGGAACTGGTTTGGCAGCCCCAAAAACAAAATGCCCGGAAGTGGACAAAAAAAGTATAAGCGGCAGGAGTATAGTCCAAAAAGGATCGATATGCGCCAGCGGATTTAGGGTAAGCCGCCCGGAGAATTTGGCTGTAGAATCGCCTAACTTATAGGCAGCCAGGCCATGCGCAAATTCATGCGCAGTCATAGCAATTAATAAAAGAGCGAAGGAAATGATAAAGGAAATGGTCAGTTGCGGCAGGCTCAATTCAATACCTCGATAATAGCTACCTCAATAATCGGGTACTTACTATTTTCCGGGCTGATTAATCTACCGGTAACTTTTACTTTGCGGTAATTAAGGCTGTCCAGACCTTTTCGGTTGCCTTTTAAAAAGTATATCTCTTTATTGGCGGTAACTAATTTATGAGTTGCCTTGCGCCACAAAACTACGCCATACGGGCTGATTGTGCCTTCAACAACCACCTGGCCGCTTGACTCCAAAGCCGCCGGCTGTAAAACCACAGCCGGCTTAGCCTCTTCCTTAGCGACAACTATATCTTTATTGATGAACCTTTTATTCACCCACCCATAACTCTGATGCACCGGTTCAATCTTATACCAGTCGCCTTCCTCCTGAACGATATTTACCACCGTTGACTTATCTGCCTTCCCCAGGATCCAGGATGATTCACTTGGGCCAAGCCGGATATTTACTCTGTCTCCGGCGACCTTGGCATTAAAACATTTTTCTGAAGCATTCTTAATGCATTCAACCAGGTTTTTCTTTATATAAGAAGGCGCTTGTTTGGGAAGGCGGATCTTATACCAATCGTAAACCTCAGAAACTACCTCTACCAGTTGCCCCTTAGAAAGCGTACAGGCGGCTGCTGAACTTACCGTAGCGTCAACGCGCACATTTATAGCATCTGCGTTAATCTGCCCGGTAAAAGCGGCAAACTCAGCCGCGAATACAGTTTTTAAGAGGGAAAAGATCAACAGAAAAATTGAGCCCGCCTGCCGCATTTTATTTCTTCTCTTGCGCTTTAGACTGCGCCTTAGGCGCAGCTTTAGGCGCATCTTTTGTCGCCCCAGGCGCAGCAACGGATGCCGGAGATGCTCCAGCCTCAGTGCCCGGAGTTTCTTCCTTGACTGCCTTTTCTTTCTTAATCTTAATCCTTAAGGTTTTGATTTTTGGCAGCCCATAAACCGGGTCGCCTTCTTTCCATTTGCCCTTTTCATGCATCTGCCTGATTCGTTCCGTGCGCTTCAATACCGAACGGACCATTTTGTCTTTCTCCGAGATAATTAATGACGGATGTATTGACATGATTTTATAGCCTCCTTATGCGGCAACCAGCGTAGGTTCTCTGCAATTGAATCAGCAAAGGTTGCGCGCTCTCTTGATTAGAAAATTTGCCTACGCACAAAATGACATAATTACCTTTTGCAAAAACTAACGGGGACAACCCTGCTTTTGCCAGCATCTGGGCCTGACGAAGAGCAAGGGTCCTGTTTTTAAAAGCCGCCACCTGGATAGTATAGCTTGCCGGGTCAGCATTATTGCCTGAAGTCAAAACAACACGCCTGCCTTTTTCTACCCCCAAAGAAAAAGAAATAATGCTCAGTAAAACCAAACCCATAATTAAAAGCAATATCTTTTCATATCCCCGGATACGCGTAAAAAAATGGTTTGCCGGCACGCGCGGTTTATACTGGCCGTTGTCCAAAGATTGCGTAAATAGCTCGTTTTGAGAATAATCCTGCTTATCCGCCATAGAATAATATTATAATTAAGGTTTATCCTGCTTCAGATAAATCCTTTTATTGAACTTCTTTATTACCTTTAAAAAGGCCTCCACTATCTTAGGATCAAATTGCGTACCGCTTTTTTTCTTTATTTCTTTTATGGCAGAACCGATATCCATCCTCTGACGGTATGGCCGGCCGTAAACCATTGCTTCAAAAGCATCCGCCACAGACATAATCCGCGCGCACAGAGGGATCTGGCCCCCCTTGAGACGAGAAGGATAACCTGTGCCGTTATATTTTTCATGGTGATGCATGATAATCGGGATAACCGGACGCAAAATCTGTAAAGGCCGCAATATCTGGGCCCCCTTTACCGGGTGCTTTTTAATAATATCATATTCTTCTGAAGTAAGCTTGGTAGCTTTGGTTAAAATCTCAGAAGGTATATCAATTTTACCGGTATCATGCAGCAAGCTGGCATATTTAAGGCTTTCAAGCTGTTTTTCTCCCAAATGGAGCTCAGAACCCAGGGCGCAAACTAATCTGCTAAAATGCGGCGAATGCGTATACTCCTGCGGAACGCGGGTATTTAACAAAGTAACTAATGATTTGATGCTGCCAAAGACTATTCTTTGCTGTTCCTCGTACAACTGTAAGTTTTTAATCCCGATAACCGCCTGTTCCGCCATATTCATAAGCATCTCCTGATCAAACTTATCAAATGGCTGATGGACATTAACGCGTTTTATAATAATAAAACCCAGGACATCTTCACAGATAAGCGGAACGCCAAGAAGCCCGCCTTTTCTGACCGCGGATGAGCTTCTGATTATCTTTTCTTCAATCCTTCCACGGACCCTGGTCTTTTTATCAACGATCAGTTTATTATTATCTTTGATTAAACATTTAGTGCTGGAATATTTCTTGTTAGGCTCCAGCAAGACAATCAGGCAATATTGGGCGTTAAAGAATTGGCAAAATAACCTGCCCATACGGCTAACCAATTCCTTAAGCTCGTAAGTAGAGTTAAGCAAACGGTAAATGCTATGTACCGCTGAAACTAAAAATCTATACTTTTTCGTAGGGGTTGAATAATTTTTTATATTCATCTAAAGCATACCGGTCAGTCATGCCGGCTATATAATCACAAACTGCCCGCTTTACTCCTTCCCCGGGGATCCTAAGCTGCACTTCAGAGGGTAATTGTTTAGGCCGCATGGCGTACTCACAAAACAACTCCCGTATAAAACGCTTGGCCTTAATACTCATGCGCATAACCCGGTAATGATGATAAAGTTTCTGCATGAGAAACTGCCGGAGCGGTTTTCTCAGTTCCTTGACCTCTTTGCTGAAATCAACTATTTTATGATTAATCTTCTTCAGTTGAGCATAACTATTAATCTTGCTGCGGGAAATAACGCTCTGGGTATGCTCAATCAAATCCGTGACCTGTAAATCAATTAACCCCCGGATAACCAGATATTTCCGGCTGGACAAATCAATTTTAGCATATTTCTGATTAATTTTGCGATTTATTTTATCCCAGATTTCAAGTCCTTCCAAATCTTTTTCCTTTATCAATCCCGAAGTCAGGCCGTCATCAAGATCATGGTTATCATAAGCAATCTCATCCGCGGCGTCAACCAGTTGAGTCTCTAATGAAGGCATCTTCTTTGGGGAAAACTCTTTAATCTTGACCGCGATATCAAAAACCGAAGAATGTTTGATTATGCCCTCTCTTACCTCCCAGCTTAAATTTAATCCCGGAAACGCGGGGTAACGTTCTTCCAGATAATCTACCACTCTTAATCCCTGCAGGTTATGGTTAAACCCTCCCCACTTAGCCATCAGCTCATTAAGCGCCTCTTCTCCGGAATGGCCAAAAGGAGTATGCCCAAGGTCGTGGGCTAAAGAAATTGCTTCAGTTAAATCAGTGTTTAAACGCAGTGCCCAGGCAATCGTGCGGGCAATCTGGGAAACCTCGATACTGTGAGTAAGCCGGGTCCGGTAATAATCCCCCTCATGGTTGACAAAAACCTGGGTCTTGTATTCTAATCTTCTGAAAGCGGCAGAATGTATAATCCGGTCACGGTCACGCTGATAACATGACCGGTAAGGATGCTCATCTTCTTTATGCGCCCGGCCAAGCGAATTACAGCTCTTTGCCGCGTAAGGAGCAAGAAACTTATCTTCAAATTCTTTAATATTATTTATCGGCATTTTTTAAAGATTTGGCTAATTCATCTAAAGATTGGGAAATGATCTTGGTGTTTGAAACAACAGGCATAAAATTAGTATCGCCTGACCAGCGCGGGACAATGTGCAGGTGCAGGTGCCCGGCAATACCTGCTCCGGCTGCGCGGGTAAGGTTAACCCCTATATTGAACCCTTCCGGCCGCAATACCTTTTGCAGCAGGGCTTTTGCCTTATTTAAACATTTAAATAAATCTACCGCCTCCTCCTGGCGCAACTGGGATATGTCGCGGATATGCCGCAGAGGAGACACCAAAAGGTGCCCGTTATTATAAGGGTAGATATTTAACATAACGATAGAAAGCCTGCTTTTAAAAATCACATAATCCCCGGAAGCTCCCGATTTAGCCTGGCAAAAAATACACTTTCTCCCCTTCCTTTTTACGCTTACATAATTAACCCTCCAGGGCGCCCACAGTTTATCCATTCTTAAACCTTAATTATCCTGGCATTAACCTCTTCATTAATTTCGATTATGCCGTAAGAATTATATTCTGCCGTAAAATCAGTCGCGCTGCCGGGGTTAAAAAATAATATCCCGTCTATAAATTGATTCATCGGTTTATGGGAGTGGCCAAAAACAATAATATCGGGATCATCATTCTTGAAAGCTTCTTTTAACATTTCGACCAGTTTCAAAGGTGAGCCGCCGCCATGCATAAGGCCGACCCTGCGGCCTGAAATTTCAATAAGTTCCTTTATGGGATATTTCTTTTTCACCGGCTCCAGATCCATATTCCCGGCTACGGCAACTACTTTTGGACAGACGGATTTTAATTCATCGATCACCCTTAAATCCACCATGTCGCCGGCATGCATAACCATATCCATCTGTTTAAAGACATCAAGTATAATCCCGGGTATATGCTCGGATTTATTCACGATATGCGTATCAGAAATTACGCCTATTTTCAAGCGATCACCCGCGGTTTTGAGAACAAATCCAGAATCTGGTTCAGGCTGTTTAAATCCCAGGTCCAGACCTTTTCTTCCAGCGCCCTCAACCTGGTATTAGGATCGACTTCCCTTAAAGTAACTATAATTTTACGCTGGGATTTATGATGGTATTTCTTGCACTCTTTGGAAAATTCCGCGATATCCTGCTCGGTAAGCGCCTCCGGTTTAATCGCCATAATCCACAGTGAATCACTGGAACGGCCCAATAAACCGTCTTTTAGAGAACGATGACTGAATTCTAAGGGCTTTACCTCGCGGAAATGATTAAGCCTGATTTTCTTACGCTCAACCTGCATAAGATCATCCTCAAATAGCTGCAATAACTCAAAAACGCGGTTAGAGAGCGGCTTTTGCGACTGTTTCAAGAAATCCTGGATGAGGCCTTCAATACTATCACGAAACTTTTCTTTCTGGTTTCTGGCATCGTATGACAAAGAATGCATTTTTTCCTGATAAACAAAACGCATCCAATAAGCAAATAACCGGTCATTTACCTTGAGAAAATCTCCGCTTCGCGCGATAGCATCTAATTCCAAAAGATAATTAATCTTAGAGGATAGTTCTTTGGCTTGTTTGCGCAGGATATGGGCGATATCTTTAATGCGGTTACGTCCGCTGGCAACTAAATACAATATAGAGATGTAGTCATTACTGGCCGGGGAATCCAGGAAACGTTTGATATAATTGGAGAACCTCTGGTTGAGGATACCTGAAGTGTTAAACAACAGGTCCTCAAAGATATCCGCCAGATTTATACAGGTGTTTTCGGCCAAACCATGGCCCGCTGGCCTATGGCTTTGGCTATCGGATGCCAAACCATGGCCCGCTGGCCTATGGCTTTGGCTATCGGATGCCAAACCATGGCCCGCTGGCCTATTAGTTAAGGCGTCTGAAATGAGCTCCAAATAAAGCGGATAACCTCCGGTAAAATTAATTATAAAATCTTTTAATCCCGGCTCCATTTTAATCCCGGGCAGGCGGTGATCGAGATAATGCCCGCTGGTATGCATATCAAAAGGCTCTACATTAATTACCTCGAAGTTTCCAAACAACAAAGAGAGCTGCTTGGAAAGAATAACCCTGGTTTTAAACATCATTGAACTGGTTATTACGTAAAGAGTATTTTTCTGCAGGATAAGCAGCTTACTCCATTCTCGGTATAAATTCTTAATGCCGATATTCTCCAGATTATGAAATTCATCCAGGAAAAGAACGGTAAATTTACCTGTTTCCTGGTAGATTAATTCAGGGAGATTGAAAAGTTCGGTAATAATATTTATTTTTTTTCTCCGGGCCAGGTCGCCAAGGATGGAGTTTATCTTAAGCGCAGTATTAGGGATGTAACTGGCAGACCTGGCAACCAGAAAATCCAGGTCCTCCCTTAATTCCAAACCGCTATTTAACAGGAAATTATATAGCAAAGCGCCGATAAACCTTTTAGCAAAATCCTGAAAAGACCCCGGCCTGACCTCCAAAAACACCGTAATTATCCTCGGGTCATAGAATCTATCCAGGAATTTATAGACAATACTGGTCTTACCGACATTCTCTTCGCCGATAATGGCGATATTTTGCCGGTAACCATCTTTGAGGCTGCTGACGCGTTTTTGCAGTATCTCAATATAATTTCTTCGGTCAAAAAATTTATCTTTTATCATGGCAGATAAAACAAAGGATTCTGGGGCATAGTGCCTTTACGGATCTCAAAATGCAAATAATTATTCTTACCCTTGGAAATTGAACCGATGCGCCCGATTAAAGCCCCTCTTTGAACGTTTTCTCCGGGCCGGACAAAAAAATCTGAGGCCCCGGAGTAAATGCTGCGCAGGCCGTTTCCATGGTCAATAATCAAAGTCCTCCCGAAGTTACCGAAATCAGCGGCGTAAAAAACTACCCTCCCGCTGCGGGATGCCAGGATATCGGCATCCAGGGATATCTGGATATTAATTCCCTTGTTGATCAAATTCCGGTAATTGACTCCGAAGCCGGCAAGGACTTTCCCTTTCAACGGCCAGATAAAATCATCCCCGGTGGAAAACACCGGCTCGCTCGGAGGCTTTAAACGGCCGGGTATTACTAATACCTGCCCAACTTCAATAGTAGCATCTTCTGAAATGTTATTCGCCCTTAAGATATCGTCAATATCTACATTATACATCCTGGATATCTTCCAGAGCGTTTGTTTCGGCTCTACGCGATGATGCAGCCCGGAGATAACCTGGCGCGGAACAGGCGGCCTTGTCACTGTATAAGTCGGGCTGGTTGCGCAGCCGGATACAATCAAGGCCATCAGAATTAAAATTATTCTTTTCATCATCCCTGCGTTCTATCTGCTAACTACTACATACTAATTTTATAGCGGGTGAGCGGAATCGAACCGCCATATGCAGCTTGGGAAGCTGCCATTCTACCACTGAATTACACCCGCGCTACCTAGCGCGCACTAACGCAATTCCGCTAAGCGTTAGGTGCGCAAATTATCAATGCACCCGCGCAAATCAAATCAGCGCGGGGTGCTGTCTTGCCTAGCGCGCACTCGCGTAACTCCGATAAACGCGAGGTGCTGCGATACCTTATGATGTGCACTCGCGCAAATTTCGCCACAAGGCGAACACTGGCCGCTTCAGTTCGGGCCAGGTGCCTCTAAAACATCGGGTGCTGCAATCTATCTATCGCGCACCCGCGCAGCAAACTAATGTTTTTTAGAACACTCCTCCATCAGCTTAATCGAGCAATACTTTCCGCACATCGTGCATACGTCATCAAGTTTTGGTTTACTGGATAAACGGAATTCTTTGGCCTTATCAGGGTCTATAGACAGCTGAATCTGTTTTTTCCAATCCCTGGCTTTGCGGGCAGTCGAAATATCCTTATCCCAACCTATAGCTGATTTCCTGCGTTTTACCAAATCTCCGGCGTGAGCGGCAATACGCGAAGCAATGACCCCTTCCCGCACATCATTAACCGTTGGGTGGCGCAGGTGTTCGGCCGGAGTTACATAACAAAGAAAATCAGCGCCAAAACAAGCGGCTAAGGCTCCTCCGATCGCGGAAGTAACATGGTCATAACCCGGGGCAACATCCGTAACTAACGGCCCCAACACATAAAAAGGCGCCCCATGGCAATACTCCTTCTCCAATAAAATATTCTTCTTAATCTGATCCAGCGGGACATGCCCCGGGCCTTCGATCATAACCTGCACGCCTCTGGCTTTAGCGCGTTTTGCCAGCTCCCCAAGGATCTTTAATTCCATAATCTGCGCTCTATCCGTAGCATCTAAAATTGAACCCGGCCTCAACCCATCCCCCAAACTTAAAGTTACATCATATTTATTGGCGATATCAAGGATCTGTTCAAAATGCGTGTAAAAAGGGTTTTCTTGATTATGGTATTTTATCCAATTAGCGATAATTGCCCCGCCGCGCGAAACAAGGCCCATGAGCCTTTTTTGCTTCTCTAAAGCTTTCAGGCTCCTGCGCGTTACCCCGCAATGTATGGTGAAAAAATCCACCCCCTGGCCGGCCTGCTCATTCAAAACATCCATGATATCGGAGGCGTTGAATTTAATAAAATTATTATTCTTTTTCTGCGCCCTGACCGCTACCTCATATACCGGCACTGTGCCTAATGGTATGCTTGAATATCTCAAAATCTCCCGCCTTGTTTTAGCAAGGTCGCCACCTACACTTAAATCCATTAAAGCGTCTGCCCCATGCTTTATGGCAACTTTAAGCTTCTCTATTTCATCGGAAATCCTTGATTCATCCGTAGAGGTGCCGATATTAGCGTTAACTTTAGTAGACAGCGTGCTGCCTACCGCGCAAGGTTTCTTGATTTTATGGTTTTTATTTAAAGGGATAACTGCCTTGCCTTGCCGGATAAGCCGCATTAACTGAACCGGTTCTATACCTTCAAGACGGGCGACTTTACGCATAACTCCGGTTACGATATTTTTCTTTGCAAATTCCAGTTGAGTCATTTTACTCCGGGGTGTTGTTCCTTAATCCACTCAAACAATCTGCTTGCCGCCCGTTCAGGATCATCATCTCTCAAGATTGCCCGGCTTACTGCGATGCGGCTGACTCCGCAAGCGGCAACTTCTTTTATGTTTCTTTTATTAATACTGCCTATGGCAAAATAAGGTATTTTTATCCTACCCTTTAACTGCCGCAAAACCCTTAATCCGATTGCCCTGCATCCGGGTTTGGTGGGTGTAGGGTATACCGGGCCAATCCCGATGTAATCGGCCCCCTCTTTTTGCGCTTTCAAAGCCTGGCCCAAATTATGGCAGGAAATACCGATAATCTTATCATTACCCAGCAGTTTCCTGGCTTCTTTTAACGGAAGATCTTCTTGCCCCAGATGCACTCCGTCGGCCCCGGAAAGAATAGCTATATCAATATAATCATTGATAATAAAGAGCGCTTTAGCTTTCTTTAAACGTTTTGCCAGCTTAAGCGCGGAACTTAATATATGGGATTTATCAGAAATCTTATCCCGCAGCTGAATTAGCCCGATTTTGTCAAAAGGAAGCCTGGTAAAATCCGCTCTATCCAGAATCAGGTAAAGAAGAGACTTTTCTAAAAGAATCCTTCTCGATCGCATAAACTTTATACCTAAGCTCTTTAAAACTCAAAGCGGTTTTGCCATCTACCAGCTTACTGAATTCTTCAAGTACGCGCAGGGATTCTTTAACCCTTTGGATATTGGCCCAAAAAATATCTTTGCAGCCGGCGCGTTTCAGTTCTCCGCGGGAATTCAACCTTCCGACATCGCTATTGCTATTGCGATCTTCAAGCAATTGATAAGCAGGATAAGTTCTTTTGATAATACTGTCGATCTCATGCCTGATTTTCTTAAAATCCGCCGTAAATCTATGATTATCCAGGATAAAACGGGTTATCTCCTCGCAAACCCGCAATCCCTCCTTGACCCGGTTCAGGTTAGCGTCAATTATACGATGAGTGCTATTTTTTCGCGAAATCCCTGACGATTTTTTCAACTATTGCACTGGTTGAACGGCCTTTAACGGAATCGATGATAATAACCTTACCGCCATAACTCTCTACAAAATCCGCGCCTATAATTTTCTTCTTGGCCCAATCAGATCCTTTAACCAAAATGTCCGGCTTAAGGGCCTTGATTACTTTAAACGGGTTATCTTCTTTAAACATGACTACAAAATCTACGCATCCTAAAGCGGCCACTACTCTTAAACGGTCAGCCTGTCCAACCACCGGGCGGTTATCAGCCTTAATTTTCTTGATGGAAGAATCGCTATTGACTGCTACAACCAGGTAATCCCCTTTATTTCTGGCATCCTGCAGGTATTTGGTATGGCCATAATGCAGGATATCAAAACAGCCGTTGGTAAAAACTATACGTTTACCAAGCTGCTTAAGGCGTGCTATTTTACGCTTGAGGTTTGAAAGCGAGGTTATCTTTGTTCCTGGCAAAGCTCTTGCTCGATCATTTCGCATATTATATGGGCAATGGTAATGTGCGCTTCCTGGATTCTTGCGGTTATCTTAGATGGCACCAACAGGGATAAATCTGCCAACTTTACAATCTCTCCCCCGTCTCCGCCGCTTAAAGCAACGGTCTTAATCCCCATCTTCTTGGCCTGTTTGATTCCCAAAGCCACGTTCTTTGCTTTCCCACTGGTGGATATCCCCAGAACTACATCATTTTTCTTGCCTAAAGCTTCCACTTGCCTGGCAAATACTACATCATAGCCGTAATCATTAGCCAGTGAAGTTAATATTGAAGTATTGGTAGTCAAGGCAATCCCGGCTAATGCGGAACGGTCCTTTTTGAAACGTCCGACAAGCTCTGCTGCAATATGCTGGCTGTCGCTGGCTGAACCGCCGTTTCCAAAAACAATTACCTTGCCGCCCTTCTTAAGGCAATCAATCATAAGCTGCGATATTTCAAAAATTGAATTTATCTGATTACGGAGAATCTCTTCTTTAACCTGGATACTTTCCAAAAGTATATCTTTAATTCTCTCGCGCATTTTTTTCCTCCACGTGGAGGACACCGACGCAACACCAATTAGCGTCGGGTGCCTGCACCTTATCCAAAAAATACCTTGGCAATATCATAAAGCTCCGCGTCAACAGTCTTTAAAGCCTTTACTGCCTCCTCGAGGGGAACATCGATAATCTTGATACCGGCTAAAGCTACCATCCTGCCGAATTTCTTATTCTTAATCAGCTCTACTGCCTTTACCCCGAGACGCGTGCCCAATACACGGTCAAACGCGGTGGGCGAACCGCCTCTCTGTATATGCCCTAAAACACTGACCCTGGTTTCATAGCCGGTCCTTTTTTCAATCTGCGCGGCTAAGTTTTCCCCTATACCTCCTAAACGAACATGGCCGAATGAATCAAGCTTTTGCTCCTGGGTAACCATAGCCCCATCCTTGAACTGCGCTCCTTCGGCTACTACAACAATGCTGAAAGTCTTGCCTCTTTCATGCCTCTTCTTGATAATCGCGCATACTTCATCTAAATCGATAGGTATTTCTGGAATCAAAACCACATCCGCTCCGCCGGCAATCCCGGATTCCAAAGCAATCCAGCCGGCGTGGCGGCCCATTACTTCGGCCACAATAATGCGATGATGGCTTTCGGCTGTGGTATGCAGGCGGTCAATACACTCCATGGCTACATTCAAAGCTGTGTCAAAACCAAAAGTATAATCAGTGGCTGACAGGTCATTATCGATGGTTTTAGGCACGCCCACGATATTCGGGCATCCGTCTTTAACCAGTTTGGAAGCAACGCCCAAAGTATCTTCCCCTCCGACAGCGACCAAAGCATCAAGGCCTATTTTTCTAAAATTATCCCTAAGCTTCTCAAGGTCGCCCGGTTTTTTATACGGGTTAGTACGGCTGGTTCCCAGGATAGTTCCGCCTTTAGGCAGAATTCCGGAAACTGTATTTATATTTAAAGGCATGGTGTCATTTTCAATTAAACCTTTCCACCCGTTCTTAATACCTGTTATTTCATAGCCTTCAAGCAAAGCCTTACGCACTACTGCCCGTATAACCGGATTTAATCCCGGGCAATCACCGCCACCTGTCAAAATCCCAATCCTTGCCATTTTGAGCTCCTTCTGTTTTTGTTTAGCGAAATCCCGTGAGTGCGTCAAAATTTTGGCACGATTACGAACGGGATAAAAGATTATTAAAACGCGCTATACCCTTCCATACCCGCTAAAAGGTATTGTCGATGGATCTTCTTTCTCAAAATCTCTTTTTTTGCGGTTATCTTTTTCATCATGCGAGATCTTTGCGACATGTATCCTTATAATAACCTGTTCTTCAAGGCCTAAAATCTCCTGGATCTTGGATTTAGTGATATCCTGCAGCCTTGAGGTAAGCTCGGGAATATTGGCTTCCGACCGCAGGATTATACGCATATCCACAATAATGCCCTTTTTGTTTACCACAACATTAGGCCTTAACTCTTTTACCTCCGGGATTACCCCCGTCAGCCTGCGGATTAAATCCTCAACGGCGGAAAGCGAAATAGTCACCTGGCCGCTGGAGGTAGTAAAGGCAATGGTCTTTTCCCTCTGGAATCTGCCTAAGATAATCTGGGCGAAAGAAAAACTTATAAGAATTAAAAGCGCTCCTGAAAATCCGATAGCCAGCCTGGAATTCGGGCTGGTTTGGGCATAAATAAGTAAATTATTAATATCCTGGGGTAACAGCAGGTTTAACGAAAAGACGATAAGAGCCAAACCGATGGCGGTAATAATAATGGCATAAAACATGATCCCCAACACAGTAAAGAATTTCATTACTTACCCCCTCTCTATACCCTGCACATTTACATTAATATCTTTTACGGAAAGATTGCTCATTTTCTCCAATGCCAGATGGACATTCTCCTGGACGCGGCCGGCGGTATCCGGTATGTTATAACCGTATTTAATAACCACCGGGATATCCACTTTTACTTCTCCGTGCTTAGATATATCCACTTTTATAGCAAGGAAAGACTTCTGTCCTATTAATTCAAGAAGGCTGCTTTTTAAATTTGCGCCCACCTTCTTTACCCCTTCAATCTCTAAAGCGGCAATAGAAGCTATGGAAGAAATTACATTCTTATGTATTCTTACGCTGCCAAGCTCATTCCTGGAATCATCGCGGTTCACTTATTCTCCTTGGCATCGTTTATTAAAAGGTCCTGCACGAAATGGGTGGAAATATCCCCTCTCTTAAACAAAGGGTTATCCATAAGTTTGAGATGAAAAGGGATAGTAGTCTTGATAGGAGCGATATAAAACTCGCTTAATGCCCTGCGCATAGTCCTGATTGCTTCATAACGGTTATTGCCATAAACAATAAGCTTAGCTACAAGAGAATCATAATAAGAAGGCACTTCATAACCTGCGTAAATATGCGTATCAAGACGCACATTAGGCCCTCCGGGAAGGATTAAAGCCTCAATCTTACCCGGAGAAGGCATAAAATTATTATCCGCGTCTTCGGCATTAATGCGGCATTCTATTGCCGCCCCTTTGATCTGCACATTCTCCTGCTGGATCTTCAATTTCTCTCCGCTGGCCACGCGGATCTGCTCTTTGATCAGGTCAATACCGGTGACCATTTCAGTAACCGGATGTTCCACCTGGATACGCGTATTCATCTCCATAAAATAAAAATTGTTGGTTTTGGCATCAAGCAAGAACTCAATAGTCCCGCAGCTAAGATAATTTATGGATTTCATCCCTTTTAGGACCAACTCCCCCAGCTTACGCCGCATTTTGCTATCCACTGCCGGAGAAGGAGATTCTTCAAGCAGCTTCTGGTGCCTTCTCTGGATACTGCAATCCCTCTCCCCAAGCTGCAGGATATGGCCCAGGCGGTCGGCGATAATCTGAACTTCAATGTGGCGCGGCTTCTCAATATATTTTTCGATATAAACGCTGGGGTTGCCGAAATTCGCTTCGGCCTCGCTCTGGGCGGTTAAAAGGCTGGAAACTAAAGTTAAATCATTATGGCAAATACGCATCCCCTTGCCTCCGCCTCCGGCAGCTGCCTTGATTATAACAGGATAACCGATCTCTTTGGCGGTCTTAAGCGCTTCTTCTTTATTTTTAATAACCGCCCGGCTTCCCGGCACAATAGGCAGGCCGGCTTTTTGCATAGTCGTGCGCGCGGCCATTTTGTCGCCCATAAGGCGGATATTCTCCGGGGTCGGGCCGATAAAAGTGATTTTACAGGATTCGCATATCTCAGCGAAATGCGCATTTTCAGCCAGGAATCCATAACCCGGATGAATTGCCTCTACATCGGTGATCTCGGCTGCGCTTATAATTGCGGGGATATTCAAATAGCTGCTGCTGCTTGATGCCTGGCCGATGCAAATTGCTTCATCGGCAAAACGCACATGCAGGCTGTTGCGGTCGGCCTGAGAATAGACGGCAACGGTACGGATACCCATCTCATGACAGGCGCGGATTATTCTTAAGGCGATCTCGCCTCGGTTGGCAATGAGGATTTTAGAGAACATCGGTTATTTTTTAGAGTGGATCAATAAGGAATAAAGACTGGCCGAATTCCACCGGCTCAGCGTTATCGACTAATATTTCAAGTATCTTGCCTTTAATCTCTGATTTTATCTCATTCATCAGCTTCATCGCTTCTATAATACAAATCACCTGCCCCGGTTCAATAACCTGCCCAACCTCAACATAAGCGGGAGATTCCGGGCTGGGTGCCCGGTAAAAAGTTCCTACCATGGGAGCCTTGATCTCTACTGTCTTTACTATGCTCTTCTCTTCAGGCGCGGGGGCATTTTGGGTTTTATCTTGGGCTAAAGGAATATTCTGCCCCTGGATGACTACCGGCCCGTTAAAACCTTCAATGCCGTTACTTGTTTTCTTAAGCCGGATACGCATATTATCTTTTTCTATCTCCAGTTCAACAAGGCCGTTTTCATTCATCAGATTAATCATCTCTTTGATTTCCTTGATGTTCATTAGTTGATCCTTTCGGTATAGGTACCGCCTGTACGCGTATCTACTTTGATCCTATCTCCCACATTAATGAATAAAGGAACCTGTATGATCGCCCCGGTGTCCACCTTAGCCGGCTTATTGCCGCTCTTGGATGAATCGCCTTTAAAACCCGGCTCAGTTTCGATTATATTAAATTCGATAAAATTCGGCAAAGTGACGGATAAAGCGGCGCCTTTAAAGAAATACCCCATGATCTCCAGGTTATCTTTTAATAACTTCGCCTTATCCCCGATAATATCTTCAGAGATAGCAATCTCCTCAAAATTATCCTGGTCCATAAAATGGAACATTCCGCTGCTTGAATACTGATATTGCAGCTTACGCTCCTCGACAAATGCCTGCTCTATCTTTTCTTCACCGCGGAATGTCTTTTCCTGGATGTTATTTGTTTTCATGTCGCGCAGTCTTGCCCGCACAAAAGCTGCGCCTTTGCCGGGTTTTACATGCTGGGCGTCAACACAGACATAAACAACCTCATCCACTAAAACAGTTACCCCTGACTTAATTTCATTAATTGATAGCGCCACTTAAGACCTCGCATCCTTTGCTGGTTACTAAAATCATATCCTCTATCCTTATCCCGAACTTTCCCGGTAAATATATCCCCGGTTCTATCGTAAAAACCATACCCGGCCTGACCGCGCTTGCTTCATTGCCTGAGATACGCGGGTCCTCATGGACTTCTAAACCAAGGCCATGGCCAAGGTTGTGGGTAAAATATTTCCCGTACCCTTTTGAAGCTATATATTCCCGCGCAACTTTATCAATCGCAGCCATTTCTGCGCCTGAACGGACCCTTTTTATTGCCAATTCCTGGGCTTTAAGCACAATATCGTAAACCTTGCGCACAAGAACTGTTATTTTACCCAAAAATAAAACTCTTGTCAAGTCAGATTTATATCCCTGGTAGTCAACACCCAGGTCAATAAGCACCGGCTCATTATCCTTTAAAATTCTCTGTCCGGAAAGATGGTGCGGCTGGCTGGAGTTAGGCCCTGAAGCTACAATTATATCAAAAGCAGAAGCGGCACAGCCATGATATCTTATAAAACGCTCAAACTCTGCGGCTACTTCGATTTCTTTTATCCCCGGAACAAGAAATTTCTTAATATGCTCAAAAGCCATCGCGGTAATTTGGGTAGCCTGTTTAAGCTTTTGAATCTCCCGGGGATCTTTAACCTGCCTCTTATCTTCAACTATACTATGGGCGGGGATTAGCTCCAGGCGCCCATTAGCATACTCTTTGATCTTAATAAACTCCGCGTACGCAAGGTTTCTCTCCTCAAACCCCAGCTTTTTTAACCCCAGGCCCAGGGATGTTTCAGCAATCTGCTTAAACACCGAACCGCTGCACTGTTTAAGCTTAATATTACCGCTTAGTGAAGCCCCGGCTTCTTCAGTATAACGGGAATCGGTAAAATAAATATTCTCTTTTTCGGAGACTAGAAGGTAAGAATCACGGCTTAAAAATTCAGTAAGGTAGGAAATATTAGCCGGTAGAGAAACCAGCAGGCCATCAAGCCTTCTTTGCTTCAATTGGGAATATACGTTTTCTAAACGGGAGTTCATTCTGCCCCGATCAGGTCAAGGATGGCGGCCAAACCTAAAGTATAACTTTTTGCCCCAAAACCCATAATAGTACCTTTAGCTACAGGGCTGATCAATGACTTATGCCTGAACTCTTCGCGGGAATAAATATTAGAAATATGTACCTCTACCACAATCAAACCACAGGCGGCTATGGCGTCGCGCACAGCCACGCTTGTATGAGTATAAGCCGCCGGGTTAATCAAAATGCCCTGAAATTTATTTTTACGCGCGCTGCCGATTAAATCCACAATGGCGCCTTCATGGTTAGACTGCCTGATAACCAAAGAAACCTTATCTTTTTTTGCCTGGGTTTTAAGCATCTGGTTAATTGCGGCTAAAGTCAGATGCCCATAGATTCCCGGTTCCCTCTTGCCTAAAAGGTTTAAATTAGGCCCGTGTATAACTAATATCTTTTTCATTCCTCTTCCGCCTCATCAATCAACATTACCGGGATACCTTCTCGCACAGGATATCTCTTACCGCATTTTTTACAAACTATTTTCTTATTCTTTAGCTCCACATCGGACTTGCAGGCCGGGCAGGCCAGTATATCCAAAAGTTCTTTATCGATCATTTTACCTCCTTGTTTACGGAAACAACACCCGCGCAATTTGGCCACAGGGCCACACCAACGCAATTCTTCATTAGCGTTGGGTGTCCGTTAAACGCGGGGTGTGTCTTCCCCTTTTTCCGGAGCAAGATAAGCCAGCCGTAATTCATAAAGCAGGTTTTCAAGCAGAGAGGTTTCTTCCTGGGACAGGTTGCCCTTAGTCTTTTCCTGCAGCATCCCCAGGGTATCAATAATAAATTTTGCCTGGAGAGGTTCTTTTTGAATTTTTTGAGTCTCAGGGTTGGCCATATGCCCCAAAACAATAGAAGCCTGCATAGCAAGAGTGGTGACAAAAAATTTAAAATCCGGCTCGGGAGGAACAAATTTACCTTCCTCTTTCGGAGCCTGTTTTTCCTTCTCTATTTTCTGCTTCCAGTCTTCATCAACCTTCTTTTGTATTTCATCCATTTTCTTAATTGATTGTGATTCCGGCGTAGCCGACAACGCTGCTTGTGTCACCGCTGGCCTCGCCGCTGGTTTGATATTTAATTAACCTGCCCCTTTTTGCGCCAAGAATCCTGGCAGCCCTTAATAAAACCGCTACCGGTGCAAACCCGCACATGGAAATAGCTGATCCTCTAACCACGGAATCAAGTTTATCTTCATCTAAAGAAGTTATTGCCTCTATCGCCAAAGCATCTTTTTTCTCCGCGCTTGATTGCGGTTCATAATGCGTCATATCGGAGCTGGCGATAAAGATGGTTGAACTTTTGAGATTGTTTTTAATAATTACTCCCGCCAATTCTTCCGCGACTGCTTTAAGAACAATCAAATCGTCGGTTTTAATAGTAATAGGGACAATTTTAAAGATTTTTTTAAAATACTGCAATAGAGGCAGTTCTACTTCCAGCGAATGCTCATCAATATGGGCCAAAGTATCGGCTTTCAGGTGTTTTGAAGCCCCCAGAAATAAATCCGCCGCCCGGGAATCGATTTCAATGTTCCCCAAAGGAGTCTGCCAATACCCCCGGGGCATCAGGCTAAAAGCAGGCCCGTTTCCGTAATGATTAGGCCCTAAAAGAATAACTGTATCTTTAATATTTATTCCCGATAGGGTTTGGGCCGCTACCCTGCCCGAATAAACATAGCCGGCGTGAGGCAAGATACAGCCTATCACATCCTGCTTTTGCGCAGGCTTAACTTTAAAAGAAGAAATTAACTTAAGAATAGCCTCCGGGTCTGACGGATAAAACTGCCCGGCAACAGAAGGCTTTCGGATATTAAGCTGGTTCATCATAAACCCGGGATATAAAATTACGGCCCTTAATTAATTCTTCCGCGGTAGCCGGTTGATGCGCCTCGATAACTTTTAAGGTATTTTTCATTAAATAAGGTTTGAGCATGCTAAAATCTAATTTTCCCTGCAAAGGCGCAAGGTGGTCCTGGCAGCCCAGGATATCATGCAAATGCACTCCGATCATCCGCCGGCCAAAACGATCCAGGAAATCTTTATGGTTTGCTATCCCTAAATTCTCCATTAATTGGGCATGTCCGGTGTCATGCCAATAATACACCTGGGAGTTGTTAAATTTATCAAGGATAAGCCCTATTTCGTCAATATTAGGGATTTCCCTGTAATAAAACCTAGTTTCTATCCCCAGCAACATCCCTTTTATTCGCGCGTAAGCATTCAATTCCTCGATACTAAATAAGGCCTGATTCAGGAATCTTCCGGATTCAAGCGCGCGCTCATGGAACATCTTCTTTTTCAGCTCCCGGAATTCAGCTGAATTATTTTTGCCCTGGTTATACAAATCAATCAACTTGCGTGTATAATCGGCGGCCTCAACCCTGCCGCAATGCAAAACAACAACCTTAGCTCCTAATCCGGCGGCTGTGCTAATGCTGCGTTTTGTATATTTTACCGCTAAAGCGCGTTCTTCTTCATCCTGGGATGCCAGGGAATAATAATCCGGTAAAGCCTCCTGCCGGCTCAACCCGTCCGGGATAGGGCAATAATTATGCACGCTTTCAATACTGATTTTCAACCTCCGGGCCAAGGTTGAGATCCCTTCAACCATTCCGGAGTCAAGATTAAAGCTTAACTCAACGGCATTAAACCCGAGCCGGCTTATTTCAAAGAGCAATTTCTCCCCGTCGTTAAAACGATAAGCGTTCCAAGAGGTGGATATCGCTAAAGTCATGCTTATTTTCTGGTTTTAGCTTTCTTTCTTTTGCGCTCGCTGGGTTTTTCGTAATGCTTGCGGTCGCGGACTTCCCGCAGGATGCCGTCCTGCTCAATCTTCTTCTTGAAACGGCGCAAAGCAGATTCAAAAGACTCATCTTTCTTGACTTCTACCTGTGACAATATGATCATCTCCTTTCATTTTATTTTAGATAATTAATATACCACTCTTTTAGGAAGGTGTCAATAATAGGGTATTATTCAATCTCAAAAGAGATGATAATATTGAAGGAAAGCTGCGGATAGTCCAGTTCTTTGGGAAAGTTGGGGAATGGCGAGGCGTCTTTGACGCTTCTCAAAGCAATCGCCTTCAAATAATCGCTGGCGGAGGTCTTTGCTTCAATTAAATGAAAAACCTTCAGATACCCCTCATTCGATATGATAAAAGAAATACAGACCTCTCCTGTTTCATTATGGGTATAATTCTGGTAGGCGCTGCGGCGGATTTTTTCCCGCACGATCTGATAATAACTGATATAGCTGGGGTTGTTGATCCTGGCCATCTCTATTTCAGGCAGCGTAATTTTCTTTTTTATCGCTATAATCTCAGGGCTGCTGAATGTTGGCTTGGCAAATTCCGGGGACTTATTCGTTAAGGCCCTGGGATCTTTTTTAAAGACATTCTCTCTTTCAATATAGGGCGGCGGGACACTGTTCCCGGAGACCCTGCTGACAATTTTTGAATCAAGCCTTAAGAAGGGGTCAAGCTTAGAAAGTGATTTTTTCGCTACCGCATTTGACGGCTGCTTAAGCAAAGACTTAGGCGGCATCTCCTCTTTTTTAAGGTAACGCACCTTTATGACCTGTTCTTTTGGGGCGGGCACAAAAGGATTCAGGTTGGAGCTCTGCAAAAGCAGCCCCCCGTGCGCAAAAATGGAGACAACAAGAGTAATCCATATAAGCCTGTTAGAATTCATGGCTTAGTTTATCACAGAGGAGATAATCTTGCAAGAAATTGAACCAGGGACGGTTCTCAAACTGAAGCTAACCTGTCCCCTTGCAGGGACACTTCTGCTTTGTTTTGAGAACCGTCCCTAGGTTAGAATTCGGCTTTGAACCCCCCGGTTATAGAAAAACCGGGCATGGGGTAACCCTGGATGACCTGATATTTGCGGTTTGCAAGGTTATCGATGTAGGCAAAACAGGTAATTCCAGTTTTGAATTTCTTTGAAACACTAAGTCCAAAGGTAAAGAAATGTTTTACCTTAATCAAATTTTCCGCATCCTTAAATCTTTGGCCAGTAAATTGCCCCCTTAATTCAACCATTAAACCATCGTAACTATGGTATTTCAAACAAGCATCAACCTTATTCATCGGTTGATATACAAGATATTTATGAGTATCTTCATCCCTGGCGACCAAGTATGTATAATTAATATTCAAGTCGAGATTATCTGAAATGAATATCTTATTTCCGAATTCAATACCATCAATTTTCGCGGAGCTGACATTTTCCGGACGATATATGTTACTTACATCTGGAGACCATTGTATAAGCTGCTTAAAATCACTGTGGAAATAAGTAACTCCTGAAGAAAGATACTTATTAATTCTTACCTCAGCCCCTAATTCCTTCGTGATCCCTTTTTCCGGCTTTAAGTTTGGATTTCCTGATTCCCCACCTCCCCAAGGGGGCGGATAAATGGTCGTCGGCCAATACAAATCATTAAAGGTAGGGGCGCGGAATGAACGGCTGATTAAGCCATGAAACTTGATATCTTCATTGAGCTTATACAAAAGGTCCAGACTGGGATTGATTTGTGTGCCAAAATTGGAATAATCATCAAGCCTGGCGCTAAGATTAACATTCAGTTTTTTTTCAAATAAATCCAGTCGATTTTCCAAGTAGCCTGAAGAAACAATATATTTATGCTTTGCGCTTGTGGTAGAGTCATTCATATTCTTCGTGTAATTAAAACCGCATACTATACCATAGGCTTCCAGTAGCTGCTTATCAAGCTGCAGGTCAAATCCTCTTACTGTAGTACTATGGATATCTTTTTGGTTAGCAGGATTTGAACCATCGGAAGAATTCTCCATAAATTCCAATCTATCGTAATTCTGATAAGCCCTAGCTGATATCCCGGTTTGTTCATCTGGTTTGAAATTCCAATTAAAATCAAAAAAACGGTTCAGAGTATTTTGTTTATCATCAATATCGGGATAACTCGTCGATCCCGGAGTGCCTACCCTGCTTTTGTAAAAACCGGAATTAAACTTTAAACTATTTTCTCTATTCAGTTCATATTCCAATTTAAGATTACAGTCTTTGGCGTTCAGCTCGGAATTCTCCCGGAAGCCCTGGGAGCTCTGATAACCTCCGCTAATAAGGTAGCTGAATTTTGAAACCCTCGCACCATACAACATCCGTTCAACATATGTTCGAGCAGTGCCGAAACTCGAATAAACTTCACCCTTTTGGCCCTCCTTAGGTGGACTTTTCGTAATAATATTAACCACTCCCCCCATTGCCGAGCTGCCATAGAGGCTGGAACCAGGGCCGTGCATAACCTCAACCCTGGCGACATCATCTAAAGGTATATTGGATAAATCCGCTTCGCCGTCTCTTGGATTATTTATCGGCCTGCCATCCATCAAAACTAAAACTTGAGCAGAGGTAGAACCACGCATCCTTACTGATTTCGTTGCGTTTGGCCCGCCGTAATTGCTTATATTGACGGAGGTAAGGCCTGTGATAGCTCCCCCTAAATCCTCTGCCCCTTCTGATTCAATTTCTTGTGAAGTAACCACATCAACTACGCGGCCAACATCTCCCGAAGATTCTTCTATTCTTGAGGGGGTAACTACAATCTTATCTAATTTAACATCTTGCGGAAAGGCAATACCCGGTAGGACAAACAAAGATAAACCTAAAACAATCAGTTTCTTAATTATATTATTCATTACAACCTTTCTCTTCTTGCGAGAGTACTTACCTGTCTGCCGTAGGCAGACCTGCGACAGGCGATGGACCGGGCTCGTTAGCGTATCGTTATTTGCCAACATTACCGTTGCGGGACAGCGCCTGGAATCATACCAGGACTTCCTTCACCTATGCGGTTTTGTATCTTTAGAAGTTTATGCGTATTTTTTAATATCTAAAAACCAGTGTTCCCCGAAATTCTCTCTTAATACAGGTTGCGTCTCCAGTATCTTGATCGGCTCCCTGAACAATGGCCCATCAACCACCAATGTATGGAATTCTCCTTTCTCCCCGCAGGGGTCAATTTCCGGTTTTAATTCTTTTACAAATTTCCTGTCCATAATACGGCCCAGCCATTCTTTACCCAGCAAATCGGTTTTGACCGCCACCACCATAGCCTTAAAACCGGAATCAATAATTTCCAGGATCAACTCTTTGGTATCCCTGCCCCATAACGGCATAATCGGCTCCACCTCTGCCTCGAGACAGACCGAATCAATCCACTCTTTATGCTCTTTAAGGTATATGTCACCGAAAACTATTCCTTCGATACCTGCCTTATTTTTCCATTCCCGAATCAATGCCTTAAACTCCTTGCGATAGGTCCCCCCATCTTTAGGCATTGGCTTTTGTTCTATCGGTATCCCGATTAGCTGGGATTGTTTAAAAATAAGCGCGGCGGCTAATCCGTGAGAAAGCGAACTTTTGCCTGCGGGATCCGTAAAATTAAACAGCAGCGAAAGGTCATACCCCATAGAGATAGCTTTATAACAGGCAAAACAACTGTCCTTTCCACCGCTCCAGAGGCCCGCTGCCTTCATCGCAGCCCCTTCGCGAGTATCTTGCGTAATAAACCCATATCAATATTATCCTTTACCAGCTGCGCTAACTTATCAAACTCTTTATCCGGATTGAAACTTTCTCTTACCGGTAAGGCAGACCACCCCTTCTTCCTCCTTAGCCTGTTCAGGAAGCTTCTTCTGAATGCTGCCGCGTCAAATATGCCATGGATATATGTGCCTGAGATTCGCCCATCGCCGCTTATCGCCCCTTCGGTATATCTTATTTTTTTGCCGTTAGATTCAAAAACCTCAAAAAACGTCTCGCACTTTCCTGCAATCCGGGTCAAACCATGGTGAATCTCATATCCGGACAACTTTAATCCCGAAATAAGCTCTTTTGCCTCAACCCGGGCAAGGGTTTTATCCGGCTTTAAGCTGGTTTCAACCGGCAGGAGATTTAATCCCGGTATTTGCCCGCGTTTTGATTCCAGCCCGTGCTTATCATAAATCCTTCTGCCTAACATCTGATAACCGCCGCAGATCCCCAGTAAGGAAACTGTCTTATCAGAGTTAATAATGGATAGTATCCTGTTTATAAACCCCGATTTCATCAGATACCTTAAATCCGAAATGGTATTCTTTGTCCCGGGGATAATGATCATATCCGGCTTGCTTAATTCTTCAGGGCTTTTTATGTAACGCAAGCGCGCATCCGGCTCTTTTTCCAGGCAATCAAAATCCGTAAAATTGGAGATATGCGGCAGATAGACTACATCAATATTAAGCCTGCGCTCTCTGCCGGATGAGGTATCTTTAAAATTATCCAAAGGCACAGCGTCCTCTTCGGCGATTTTTATATCTTTATAATAAGGGATTACCCCTAATACCTTGATGCCGGTGCGCCTCTCCAGGAAATCTATTCCCGGCTTAAGCAGGCTTATATCCCCGCGGAATTTATTTATAATTATGCCCTTAATCATTTTTCTCTCTTTAGCAGTCAACAGCTCAAGCGTCCCGATGATCCAGGCAAAAACCCCGCCTTTATCAATATCGCCTACCAGGATTACCGGCGCTTTGGCGAAAGATGCCATTTTCAGGTTAACTATGTCATGCGATTTTAAATTTATCTCCGCGGGGCTGCCGGCGCCCTCCATAACTACAATCTCATAACTATCAGTTAATCTCCGGAATGAACTCCTTACAACCTCTAAAAGCCTAGCTTTATATTTTGTATAACGTAAGGCATGCATATTGCCGATGGGCTTGCCCAGGACAATAACCTGCGCGCCTACATCACTGGTCGGCTTAATCAAAACAGGATTCATATCCACTGTCGGCTCTATTCGGCATGACTGGGCCTGGGTTGCCTGCGCCCGGCCGATCTCACCCTGTCCCCTGGTAACAAAGGAATTCAGGGCCATATTCTGGGCCTTAAAAGGCGCGACCCGGTAACCCTCCTGTAAAAATATCCTGCATAAGGCGGAAACGATCACGCTTTTACCTACCCCTGAACCTGTCCCGCAAACCTGCAATGCTTTTGCTTTTATCATCTATGATATTTTAATGTTAAATATTCCCCAGGATAAATATAAATAACAGAGTGATTACTTCCGTTAGCTCTATCCCTGCCCCAAGGGTATCACCGGTTATGCCCCCTATTTTTCCAGTCGAAAACCTTCCTGCCGCGTAACTGAAACCCGTAACAATCAACAATATAATCAGCCCTTTTACCTGCCAAACTGTGGCTGCGCAGAAAACCGCCGCAATCGAAGAAAAAATAAATATTTTCAGGTTCATTCCTTTGATAAATATCCCGGCCTTGCCTTCCTTGCGGGCATAAGGAAAAAAGAACATCGCGGCTACGGCCGACCAGCAGCTCAAACTGCACATCAGCATCAAGGCGATAGGCTGTAAAGATTTGCTTATTGAAAAAAGCAGAACGATCTTTATCAATATTACGCTTATCAGGCTTAAAACACCCATTACCCCGGTGCGGGAATCACGCATTATCTCAAGCATTTGCCCCTTGGGCTTTCCGCTTAAGAAGGCATCGGCAGTATCCGATAAACCATCCAAATGCAGGCCTCCGGTAATAATGATCAAAACAACCACCGTAATCACGCTCAAGGCAAGGGGAGAAAAATTCAAGAAAGAGAACAATACGCTTACTCCGGACAAAAATAACCCCAGGAGCAATCCGACAAACGGATAGAACACCAGCGAAGATGCCATTCTCTGATCGCCGGCCTCTTTTAATCTGATCGGAATGATTGTCAGAAATTGCAGGGCTAAAAGAAATGATGCGATCATATATTCTTCTCCGATACGTTGGCGCTTTTAAATGTCGCCATCTGGGTAAGGATTTTTATCGCGGCATCAGCTAAGCCTATTCCAAGGGCTCCTCCGGTTCCTTCTCCGAGCCTTAAATCTAAATCCAACAACGGCCTTAACCCAATGTGCTCAAGAATAATTTTATGGCCTCCCTCCTGGGACTTATGCGCGGCAATCATATATTCTTTTACTTTAGGTTCAATCTTAAAAGCTGCCAAAGCAGCGGCCCCGGATATAAATCCATCAATGACTACAGGAATCTTGTGAGATGCGGCAGCCAAAATTATCCCTGCCAGACCGGCGATTTCAAATCCTCCCACTTTAGATAAGACATCAATCGCATCAGATGGATCAGGCTTATTCACAAGAAGCGATTTTTTAATAACTTCGATTTTATTCTTTAGCCCCGGTCCATCCAGCCCGGCACCTTTTCCTGTAATCTCTTCAACGGGCTTACCGCAAAAAGAAGCGGTTATAGCGCTGGCCGCGGTAGTATTGCCTATGCCCATTTCACCGGTCCCGGCAATATCAATTCCGCGCCTAAACTCTTCTTCAAATATATCTATTCCCCCCTCTATCGCTTTTATCGCTTCCTCTCTTGACATCGCCGGACCCTTTGCCATGTTTTTTGTCCCGTAACCTATCTTCCTGACCCGCAGCATTGGACCGGGTTTAAGCTCTGCGGCCACTCCGATATCCACAACCACTACCCTTGCGCCAACATGTTTTGCCAATACGTTTATTCCGGCTCCACCCGCGATAAAATTAGAAACCATTTGAGCCGTCACCTCTTTAGGATAAGCGCTTACCCCCTCATCAGTAACCCCGTGATCGGCAGCTAAAGTAAAAATAACTTTATTGGTTAATAATGGATTAATCTTTCCGGTAATCCCGCAGATCTGTTTTGCCAGCTCCTCCAATCTTCCCAAGCTCCCCAGGGGCTTGGTTAAACTATCTAATCTTGCCTGTGTATTTTTTGTAATAACATGGTCAATTCCTGAAATATTTTTGATTGTATTATTTATCCTCTCCACTTATTTGCCCCCCTTTATCTTTAAGGCTATGCCTGAAACAGTAAAAAACACTTCATCGGCTTTATCTGCAACCATCTGGTTCACTCTTCCTGCGATATCGCGAAACTCTCTGCCCAGCTTGTTGGCCGGAACCAATCCCAGCCCCACTTCATTAGAAACCAGGATTACTTTTACTTTCTTCTTATCTAAAACAGATAATAATTCTTCAATTTTCTTAAGGACATGCTCTTGCTTATCCCCGGATAAAACTAAGTTTGAAACCAAAAGAGTCAAACAATCAACAAGTATGCAATCAAAACTATTGCTTAGTTTTCCTATCAGCTTTCCCGGCTCCTTAGGTTCCTCAAAAGTCTCCCAGTGTTTTGGCCTTGCTTTTTTATGCAGCCTGATGCGCTCCCGCATCTCCTTATCCAACCCCTGGCAAGTAGCTACAAAGGCGACTTTCTTATATTTCTTAGCCAGGCTCAAAGCACAGGCGCTTTTCCCGCTGCGCGATCCGCCGAGTATCAATGTTATATTCTTCATATTCTTTCTAGGGACGTTTCTGGACCCAATCGGAGAACTGTCCCCAAGGGGGACAGTTCTCCGATTAGCTTAAGAAACGTTCCTGCTTTAGGTTGAGAAACGTCCCTGAATTTGGTTAAATTGCTTTAAGCTAAGCTTACTCATATTGTATTCCACAATAGTTACACTTGCCGGAGAAGGAACGAATTTCCAAAAACTCCTGCTCTTCAATATACTGCTGACAAATATGCCGATCACCCCTCCGTGACAGACCACGGCAATGGTTTTTCCGCGGTTGGCTTGAAGGATTTTTCTTATAGCCGCATGGACTCTTTCTTTAAAAACTCCCATAGGCTCTGCCTCCGGGATCCGGCCTTTATAAGGGTCTGCCAGCCAATCTTTGTAGAGCTTCGGATATTTCTCCAGGATCTCTTCATGCCTTAACCCTTCAAAGACCCCAAAATCAATCTCCCTTAAACCTTTCACTTTTATGAAATCACGCCCGGCCCCAAGGCCGTGGTTTGGCTTCCTATTGCCAAAGCCATTTCCGAAAAGAATTGAGCAGGTCTGAAGCGCGCGTTTTCTATCACTGCAATAGATCTTGTCAAACTCAACCCCATTAAATCTATTGCGCAATTTCATAGCCTGGATTTTACCATGGCTGCTTAAACCTATATCCCTGCGGCCGCAGTACCTTTTCTGTTTATTCCATTGAGTTACCCCGTGACGGATTAAAATAAGTTTTGTCATCATCACTTCTCTCCCGGGACCAAAACTACATTGGGCTTGCCGGTGATTGAATTATTGTTCACCAAAACAATAGTCTTATAGACTGTTTCGATATTTTGATAAGTTAAAACTTCTTCAGGCCTGCCTTCTTTAAAAATAACTCCCTTGTTCAACAAGGCGATGCGGTTAGAATACGCGCTAGCCAGGTTTAAATCATGCAGGATCATTACGATTGTAAGGCCGTTCTTCCGGTTGAGCTTCTTCAGTAAATCCAAAGTTTGCACCTGATGGCCGATATCCAGATGAGCAGTCGGTTCATCCAGGAATAGAAGTTCAGGCTCCTGCGCCAAGGCCCGGGCAATAATTACCCGCTGGCGTTCCCCGGCGCTCAACTCATCTATACGTTTATCCTTTAAACTTAAAGTATCGGTTAAGAAAAGTTTTTCCCGGGCAATCTCCATATCTTTCCTGCCTTCAAACTGCAGCCTCTTTAAATGCGGGATCCTGCCCATCAAAACCAGTTCCATAACCGTAAAAGAAAAATCTGTTGATATATCTTGGCAGACAAAAGCCACCCTGCGGCAGAATTCCTTAAGGTCCATGGCCGAGATACTCCTATCCTTATAGAGAATTTCTCCTTTTCTTAAAGGAAGAATACGCGTTGCCAGCCGCAGGAGAGTGGTTTTACCCGAGCCGTTAGGCCCGATGATCCCCAGAAAATCGCCCTCCTTTACATCCAGGGATATACCCTTGATAACATCCTCCTTATAATATCCGCCGCTTACATTATTTATTGCCAATAACTCACTCATTAGATCCTTTTTCCTTTTTTAAGGAGAATAATAAATACAGGGGCGCCGATTATCGCCGTGATCACGCCGATCGGAATTTCAACAGGGGCAAAAAGCGTACGCGATAAAAGGTCGCAGAGGACCACAAATATTGAAGCAGCAATACAGGTGACCGGTATCAGGATCTTATGATCCGGGCCCACAACCAGCCGCATCATATGCGGCACGATCAGGCCGACAAACCCGATTATCCCGCAGATACATATCAGGCTGGCGGTAATTACTGCCGTAATAAGTATTAATATTTTCTTTATAGCCTGTGTGTTTATGCCAAGATGTACGGCTTCCTCCTCGCCCAAGCTGATAGCATTTAAATCCTGGGCAAAAAGATAAATCCCGCATATCCCTAATACGACTGGAAGAGCGACTAAGGTCAAAAGCTTGTAATCATAGACCTGCAGGCTTCCCCATAACCACCAGTTCATCTCATGCATCGCCTCATTACCGAACAAAGATACCAGGAATACTATTATTGAAGAAAAAGCAACCGAGACAATTACCCCGGATAGAATTAATGATTTATCCGCTATCAGGCCCCTTTCTTTCGCCAGGCTGTAAACCAGGATAATACTTAGCATTGCCCCCAAAAAAGCAGCCAGCGGCATATAGAGCCTTGAGAGCCCAAGTATCGCAGCAGTTACTGCCGCAAGGCCTGCTCCGCTTGAAGTTCCAAGCAGATATGGTTCAGCCAAAGGGTTCCTTAAAATCGCCTGCAGCGCTATGCCGGAGGCCGCCAGGCCGCTTCCCACAAGGATAGCCGCGGCTATCCGCAAAAGGCGCAGATTAAAAATGGCCTGATTATCCTTAAGTAAAAGATCAGCTAAGGGAATCTTCACCGCTCCCTTAACCAGGCCGGAGATTACCGCCAGCCCGAGAAGAAAAAATAAGACCACGAACCTTTTTTTAAAATACATACTTATCCCCCGGATACAATCTCTTGTAAACCTCAATTAGCCCCCGGATAATCCTTGGGCCCGGCCTAAGCAGGGTATCCGGGTCAATATCATTAAACACCTGCTGGTTCTTTACCGCCTCTATCTTATCCCAGCCAAAACGCTGTTTGGCCAATTTCAAAGAAGGCTCCTTATCCATATACGCCATAATAATACACTGCGGATTAAGGCTGATAACTTTCTCGGAGCTGATATTGCAGTAAGGCCTGGGAAGTTCATGGGCAATATTTATCCCTCCTGCCAGGCTGATCAATTCATCTACAATAGAGCCTTTGGCCGCAGTCATCAGCGGTTCATGCCAGATCTCTATAAAAACTTTAACCCTTTTATCAAGCGGTATAAGCGCTAACTTTAAACTTACCGCATTGACCTCATCATCCATTTTCCGGGTCAAAGCAATAGCCTCCGCGGATTTACCCGTTAACCTGCCTATTTCCTTAATGGAGTCAATTAGTTCCTTCATGCTCGCCGGGTCAGAAACATAGACATTTAAATTAAGCTGCCTTAGTTGAGTAACAACCGGGGCCTGCTCAAGCCCGGTACAGAAAATATAATCCGGTTTTAAAGCAATTATCTTTTCAATATTCGGAGAACTGAAACTCCCGACCCTAATTTTACTTTTTACTTCCGGCGGGTAATTACAGTAAGAGCTTACCCCTGCGACCTCCTTATCTAGGCCAAGGCTAAAGAGGATTTCAGTTGTTGACGGAGCAAGAGAAATATAGCGCGCTGATGAGGCCAAAGCAGCCGAAACAAGAAAATAACCGGTAAATAAACTTAATAGAATAATTTTCTTCATAACAGGACACAACAATAAAAATACCCGATCTGGTACTTTTCGTACCTGGATCGGGCTTCACCCTGATAATACTTTTGGCCCATTCCACGAGGCGTTACTCTTCTTTATATAGGCAGGTCTTCTGGCTTGAGTCTTTAACCTACTGCTGCGCCTTCCCATGCTGACATGTATCAACACAGTGGCTTTGGCTATTTTGTAGCCAAACCACAGCCTTGCGGCTAGTGGCTTTGGCTATTTTGTAGCCAAACCACAGCCTTGCGGCTAGTGGCTTTCTTTTGCAGCTCTCGTAAACTCTTACAGCGGCGGGACCGCATCCGATTCGGCCACTTGGCCGCACCAACGCAATACCTATTAAGCGTTGGGTGGCAAGTGAACTTACGGATTTCCCTTAACCTATATGCTTAAATTTTCCTCTTTACTTTAACATCTAAAAATAATTTGTCAACTTAAAACTCTATGCCTTTTCTTGCCTTAAGCCCGCGCCTATAATAATGCTTAACCTCGTCTATGCGGCTGACCAGATCAGCGCATTCAATAAGCTTTCTTGGAGCGCATCTTCCGGTTAAGACCAACTCAATGGTTGCCGGGGTATGCTTGATCAACTCAAGCACATCTTTAAGGCATACCAATTTAAGTTTTAATGCAACATTAATTTCATCCAGGATAATTACGCGGAAATCCCCGCAGGCAATGGTTTTCTTTATTTTCTCCAGGGCCTGCCGGGCTGACTCTATATCAGAAGGCCGCGCTTTACGAAGAATAAAATAATCCCTGCCGAATTGTTCAACTTTTATATTCTTTATTTTCCGCAGTGCTTTATGTTCACTACAGATACGGCCTTTGGCAAATTGAGCGATATAAACATTTAAACCTGCTCCTGAAGCCCTCAAAGCCAGGCCAATAGCCGCGGTAGTCTTGCCCTTACCATTACCCGTATAAACCTGGATCATCCGGCTACCGCCTTCCAGCTCATTATTCCTAAAGCGCATAAAGCCGACACGATAAGCCCTGCGCAAATAACTCCGGCAATTATAGCCGGGAACGCGTAACGAAAACGGATCCTGAACAAAGAAGCCGCGATCACTCCGCTCCAGGCGCCGGTCATAGGAAGCGGGATAGCCACAAAAATAGCCAGCCCCAAAGCTTCATATTTTTGGATAGCATCTGAATTCTTCCTGGTGCGCTCAAAGACCCAATCAAAGAACCGCGACCAAATCTTAAACTTTCTTAAAACACCGGTAATTGGCTTAAAAAGCAAAAGCGCCGGAGCCACAATAATACAATTACCCAGGACTGAAAACCAGAAAGCTTTTGTTAAGCTCATCCCGAATGACAATGCCAAAGGTATCGCCCCCCTTAATTCAGAAACGGGTAAAGCCCCCACGATCATTACCACGTAGTCTTTAGGCAAATCTTTTAAGTAACTTAAGATAGCATCAAACATGTTTAAGGCACCTGACAGATTCTAAAATTATAAAACGCGTAAATCTCAATGTATCCAAGAAAGGATTGATCCGGCTCTTCTGCCCCGAATAGATAGTCTTGACCGGCACAGATTCAATCTTGAATCCTAAGCGCGACGCCTTAATCAGGATTTCCGACTCGGTTTCATATTTGGTAGTGGATAAATCCATTTTTTGGAGAACTTCTTTTTTTACCAGGCGGAATCCGCATTGAGTATCAGGTATATGCTGTTTGGCAATTACTGAAATTACCCATGACATGAAATGATTGGCGGCAATACGCAAAAGCGGCATATTTTTAGTCATGGCCATGCGGTTACCGACGATAATCCCGCAGCCCGAAGATTCCGCCTTCTGGATGAAACTCTTGATATCGTCTGCCGAATGCTGCCCGTCGCCGTCCATGCTGATTACCGCCTCAAACCCCTGGGAGACCGCAAATGCGTACCCTTTAATCAAAGAAGCGCCTTTACCGGTATTCGACGGGTTACGTAAGACCTCTGCGCCAAACTCCAGGGAAATCTTTACGGTGTCATCATTTGAGCCATCATCGATTATGATCGCTTTCAACCCTATTTTGTGTATCTGTTCAATCAGGCCGGCAATCGCCTTGGCTTCATTATAAGTTGGGATTATTACACAAGTGCGCATTTATTCAACCCAAAATCTGCGGAAGACATACCACTGTTCGGGGTATCTACGTATATAATCTTCAAAGATATTTTTGTAAGCCTTAACCAGGTTAGCTAAATCTTTCGATTTATCTCCGGTAGGCATAAACTCTACGGGCTTCTCTATGCTTAAGGTAAAACTGTCATCAGGGTTCCTAAGCATGAAACCCGGTATAATAGCGGCTCCGGTCATCAGGCTTAAAGCTGCCGGACCTTCAGGAAAACGAGTTGGCTTGCCAAAGAAATCCACAATAATCCCCTTCTCGGTAAAATCCCGGTCTCCCACTAAAGCAACCAAATGGTTATTCCTGATCTCTGAAATACAACTCCTGATTGCCTTACCCATAGCAATAACATTAACTCCTTTTCTAGCCCTCTGCGAAACAAAAAAATCATTAACTTTAATATTCTTATGCGGCAAAGCTACCGCCCAGAACGGGTAACCTAATTGAGCCAGGACAACTCCTCCTAACTCCCAATTACCCAGATGGGCAGTCAAAACAACCACCCCCTTGCCGGCTGCTAATGCCTGGTCAAAATAATGCAGGTTCTTTAATTTTATATTCTTATCGATATAACTACGGCCAAGCTTTTCAAAACGGAAGAAATCCACCAGGTATTTGGCGAAATTTCGAAAGACCATCCTGCTTATTTTACGCAGCTGCCTGTTTTCTCTTTCCGGAAAAATAATCTTCAGGTTGGCTTTTACGAATCTTCTGTCGCGGAAAGCAAAAAAATAATGCAGGTCGGCCAGAAAAACTGCGATGGCATAAACTAATCTTAACGGCAAGATCAGCGCGATAAATTGGCCGAAGCGGTATAAATAATAGTTTAACACGATTTATGGCTTTGCCAAGCGGAAGGCAAACCATTGTCCTCCGACTTATATGCTCAAAAGAAGCCTGGCGACATCCATGCTCGCATCAGGCTTGGCAATCTCCGCCGCGGCCTGTCTTAGCTTCTCCAGTTTCACCCTGTCTTCCAATAATTCGTCAATAACCCTGTATACTTCTTTGGGATCATCCACTTTGACTGCTGCGCCTTTATGAGTAAGAAAGTTAGTATTATTGATTTCCTGCCCCGGAATAGGCTTAACAATAATCATAGGAAGTCTAGCGCTTAATACTTCAGCGGTAGTTACCCCCCCGGGCTTAGAAATAATCAGTTTAGAAATATGCATTAATTCATGGATGTTCTGCACAAATCCAAAAAGATGGATCTCCTTCCTGTAACTGCGGATTTTACGTTTAAGCGAATGGTATAACTTTTTATTTGTGCCGGTAATGATCAGTTCCTGAATATCCTGCTTAACCTTCTCAAGCGATTTAACTATAGTCTTAATCGGCCCCAGCCCCTGGCCTCCCCCCATGATTAATACCACAGGTTTATGCGGATTCAGGTTTAATTTACGAAAGATCTCTGCGCTATCCAGCCTTTGGTTAAATTTATGGTCAAAAGGTATCCCAAATGGCTTAATTTTTCCAGGAGCAACACCTTTTTTTTCCAGCCGCTCCGAAACATCTTCCGAAGGGGTTATATAATAATCCACTGTATCATAAACCCAATAAGAATGCGGTATGTAGTCAGTAAGCACAGCCACCAGCGGCAAGTTTAAGCCACAAGATTTCTTATAATCGGCGACCATGCCGCAGGGAAATGCCTGGGTGCAAACTACCATGTCCGGATTGAAATTATCAAAAAGTTTCTTAAGTTTTGGCGAATTTGATTTATGCACGCTTTTCTTGATTTTCTCAAGTCCCTTAACCACGCTGGGGTTATCATAAAGATAATCCCATACCTGAGGCGTATACTTGATAACTTCCATATAAATCCGGTTAATCACCTTCTCCGAAATAGGATTGGTATAATTAAAAGCATTGATATTTAAAATCTCACAGTCCGGACAAAGCGCCTTAAGCGCCTTTTCTATAGCCATAGTCGCGCTGCGGTGGCCGGAAACTTCTGATATATACATTAAGATTATACGTTTGGGCAGCATAATAAGAATTAAATCTTGCCTTCCTTGCAGAGCTCCAGAAAAGAATCGGTAATGCGGGGACAAAATTGCCGGCCGCTTAGATGTTTGATCTCATCAATAACCTTATCTTTGGGCAGGGCCAGCCGGTATGGCCGATCAGTGCTCATTGCGTCAAAAGAATCCGCTACTGAAATTATAGAGGCAATCAGGGGGATCTGCTCTCCTTTTAAGCCATCGGGATAACCTTTTCCGTCAAAACGCTCATGGTGGCTCCTGACTCCCAGCATCGAGCCTTCCAATTCCTTAATCGGCTTAAGGATATTTACCCCGATCATAGGGTGCTCTCTAATACGGTTACGCTCACCCACAGTAAGCTCGTTTCTTTTGTTTAAGATATGCTCCGGTACGCCGATCTTGCCGATATCATGCAGGAGGCTGGCAATATGCAAATTCTCTAGGAATTTAGCGTCAAAATCCTTCTCATCTTTCTGGCCGATCCTGCGGGCAATTTCAAGGCTTAAATTAGTTACGCGGGTAGTATGCCCATGAGTATAGTTATCTTTTGCTTCAATAGCCGCGGCCAAAGCGATGGTTGTACGTACAAACAACTGATGTTTGCGGTCTAACTCAAGGCCTAACTCCCTGAATAACTGGGCATTCCTGACGGCCATTGCCACATTAGAATTAAGGGCGACAAAAAAATCCAATTCTTCATCTATAAAATCCCTGCCGCTATTCTTCTTTCCTAATAATAAAATCCCCAGCAATTCATCACGAAAATAGCTGGGGATGCAAACCAGGGATTCCAAAAGTTCCATCTGGTACAAAACATGGCTCAATTGTTGCCTGATCTCCTGTTTTATTTTGGAATTCTTCAGCGCGGATTTTGCCTCGCTGTGAAGCAGCACTTCCTTGCCAAATAAAGAACGGTTCATCCGGGACCTGAAAAAACGGATCAGGACATCATCTTTGTCAATCCGGACCAGGTCTAAGGGCAGCTTCTTGCTTAATGAACCTTTTGAGACAGTAAGCAGGTAATTTTCTTTTCTTTTATCATGTAGAAAGAAACTCGCATGGGCAATCCTGGCCTTATTGACCATCATGCGCACCATCATCTTAATTAAAAGATCGGGATCATGCACAAAGATCATGTTATTGGCTGCGTTTTGGAGCTCTTTTTTATAATCAATCGCCATATTTTTAAATTATGTTTATATTTCGGATATAATAGATATACTTATACTAGAAAAACCAAAGGTTGTCAAGATAGGCGGCACTTTGAGGCCAAACCACGGCTCCCCTGAGCCGGTTAAATCGCGGGTTTATTCTTCATTGATAATCGCCAGGATCTGGCCGACTTCCACGGTGTCTCCTTCGCTATACATTATTTCAGAGATTACGCCTGTGCAGGGGCTGGGCAAATTAAAGGTGGCTTTATCAGTGGTCAGTTCGACCAGATCATCCTTCTCTTTTACCTTTTCCCCATCTTTGGCAAACCAATATGAAACAGTCGCCTTAGAGATCCCCTCTCCTAATTCCGGTAAAACCACTTTTATCATATCTCCCCCTAATCTTTGACAGTTTCACGCAGAGATTCTGAAAGCGTTGGATGCGCAAAGATAACCGCGCGGATCTGGCTTACTTTCAAATGCAGCGAAACAGCTATTGTCAAAATAGCGATAAGCTCCGTAGCTTTCGGGCCCATTATGCAGCCTCCGATTACTTCTTCGGTATCCTGCTTAGAAACAACCTTGATAAAACCTTCATACTCCTCAATAATACGCGCCATTGCCGAAGCGCGGAAATCAAATTTATTCACTTTAACCGCAAAACCAGCAGCACGGGCTTTTTCTTCGCTTAAGCCAACGCTGGAAATTTCAGGATCACAAAATACGCAGGCAGGCACAACAGGATTATCCGCTTTATTTTTATTGCCTGAAATCATATTTTCAACCGCTGCCACCCCCTGATAAGCCGCGTAATGGGCAAGCATAATTTTAGAGGCGCAATCTCCTGCCGCGTATATATTGGTTACACTGGTCCTGAGGAAATCATCAACGGCTATAGCTTTTTTATCCAGTTTTATCCCTAAATTTTCCAAACCTAACCCGGAAATATCAGGCTCTCTTCCCACGCAAACCAGTATTCTTTCATAAATATTCAAATCAAATCCCGATATATCCGAGTTAGTATAAACTTTTATTCCTTTTTTCTTAAAAGTTACCTCGATTTTTCTTGATATTTCACTGTCCTCCCCGGGCAAAAGTAACGGCAGTTTCTCCGCCATGGAAACCTCAACCCCTAAGGCTGCGAATAAACTGGCAAACTCGCAGCCAATTACCCCCCCTCCGACAATCAGCAGGGAACGCGGAAGCGAACTTAGCGAAAGGGCACCTTCACTGGAGATTATTTTAACAGCATCAAATTTTAAATGGGCTAACTCAACAGGCCGGCTTCCGGTAGAAATAAGCATGAATTTCGCAGAAATCAGGCGGCCGTCAACTTTTATTTCATGGGGTGAAATAATCTGCGCCTTTGATTGAATGAAATCAATTCCGGAAATCCTGCTTTGCATTCCTTGCGTAAGGACACGGACAAGGTTATCTTTTCTTTCCTGGATTTTACTAAAGTTAAAACGGGGATTATCCGACTCAACGCCGAAACTTGCTGATTTTCTGATGAGTGAATATGTTTTTGCGCAAGCGATTAAAGCTTTGGTAGGTATGCAGCCCTGGTTAAGGCAGGTTCCTCCGATTTTATTACATTCAATAAGGCAAACCTTAAAACCTGATTCTTTTGCCCTTAAAGCAGCGTTAAAACCTGCCCAACCTGCACCAATAACAGCTAGATCATACATAGGCATGGATTAAGCCAATAATTGCGCTGCTGCCTGAGCCACCTGTATGGCCGATTTATTCAATCTGCTATTTTCTTCCTGCGAAAGTTCTAATTCAATAATCTTTTCTATGCCGTTCTTGCCCAGCCGGCAAGGGACGCCAATACAGGTATCCTTAATGCCGTATTCTCCATTTAAATAACTGCATAAACCAATAATACGTTTTTCATCCTTTACGACAGCCTTAACTATCGCGGCAATTGCCGCCGAAGGAGCAAAAAAAGCGCTGCCTGTACCAAGGTTGGCAACAATCTCGGCGCCTCTTGCGACTGTGCGGCTGACCAAAGACTTGATTTTATCTTCATTCATAAATTCATCAAGCAGCACGCCTTTAACCTTGGTAAAACCGGGTAACGGCATCATAGCCTCGCCATGGGCTCCAATCACCAAAGCCTCAATGTCCGTGCTCAACAAACCCAGCTCCTGGGCTGCCAAATTAGCAAAACGGGCGGCATCCAAACTAATCCCCATCCCAAAAAGCTTTTGAGGTTTAAAACCAGTGATTTTTAAAGCATAAAGCGTCATAATATCCAAAGGATTGGTTACTATTATAACAATAGCATCTTTAGCCAGATCTTTCACATTCAAACATACATCTTTCAATATCCGGGCATTCTTTGCCAAGAGCTCTTCCCGGCTCATACCGGGCTTACGCGCCAGGCCGGCAGTAATTACCACGATATCTGAGCCTTTAACCTGCCTGATATCATCGCTGCCTTTAATATTATAGTTATATTTCAGTATCGGCCTGGCATCCTCCAAATCCATGGCTTTGCCGCATGCCAACCCCTTAACTACATCTATAAGCATAATATCGCCTAAGCCGTCTCCGGCGATACGCATCGCGGTTAAACTTCCAACGTTTCCAGCCCCGATAACGGAAATCTTCACTTTTAGCCTTCCTTAAAAATCAACGCTTGATCTTTTCAATGATTGCATCCGCCATCTCTTTGGTGCCAACCGCGGTTGGATCAAGCGGATCGGATTTTAAATCATAAGTTACTGATTTACCTTCGGCAATGACCTCTTTTACGGCGTTTTCCAGGATTTCTGCCGCGCTGTCCTCTTTAATGTGACGCAACATCAAGGCGCCCGATAAAATCATGGCCACGGGGTTAACCTTATTTTGCCCTTTGTATTTTGGGGCAGAACCGTGCACGGCTTCAAAAACCGCGCTATCGGCGCCGATGTTGGCTCCCGGGGCAACACCTAATCCTCCAATCAAACCGGCGCAAAGATCAGAAAGAATATCGCCATAAAGATTGGGCAGCAATAAAATATCGTATTTGTTTGGCTTGGCCACCAGCTGCATAGACATATTATCCACAATCGCTTCTTCAAAAAATACCCTTTCGGAAAACTCCCGGGCGACTTCCCTGCAGACTTTCAAAAATAGGCCGTCGGTAAACTTCATAATGTTTGCTTTATGCACGCAGGTAACTTTTTTACGCTTGTTCTTCAGGGCATATTCAAAAGCAAATCTCGCTATACGCTGCGTCGCGAATTTAGATATAGGCTTAATGCTTATCCCCGAATCCAGGCGGATATCCTTATTTGTATCTTTTTTTATCCGGCCGATCAACGCCCTGGTCTCGGGTTTTCCCTGCTCAAATTCAATGCCCATATAAAGGTCTTCGCTATTCTCCCTGATAATTACCAGGTCGATATCATTAAACCTGCTTTTTACCCCGGCATAACTTTTTGCCGGACGCACGCAGGCAAAAAGCTCCAAAGCCTGCCTGATAGCTACATTTACCGAACGGAATCCCGTACCTATCGGAGTAGTTATGGGGCCTTTGAGTGCGACCTTATTTTTCTTAATTGAGTCTAAAACGCCCTGGGGCAGAAGTTCCCCGGTTTTTTCAAGCGCGTCAGAGCCGGCGAGAGCCTCTTCCCATTCGATATTTACGCCTGTAGCTTCAATGCACCTGACAGCTGCCAGAGAAACTTCGCGGCCGATACCATCGCCAGGAATCAGAGTTATTTTATGCGACATTTAAATTTTCAGCTCTCCATATTTCTTATAATAGTTAACTACCCCGCCTTCAGCCAAAAGCTCCTGCATAAATTTAGGCAAAGGCTTGATCCTTAAGTCTATGCCCTTAGTCAGGTTCTTGACCAAACCATTATCCAAATCGATCTGGAGCTGGTCTGATTCATCAATTTTAGAGGTGTCGGTTTCAATCAACGGAAGGCCGATATTAAAACTGTTGCGGAAGAATATACGCGCAAACTGGGAAGACAAAACCGCCACGATCCCCGCTTCCTTAATAACCAAAGGGGCCTGTTCGCGGCTTGAGCCCATGCCAAAATTATTCCCGGCGACAATAATAGACTGGCCCCGGGTAATCTTTTGAGGAAAACTCGGATCGATATCTTCCATTATATGTTTTGCCAATTCCGATAAATCCGTAATCGCAAATTTATATCTTCCGGAAATAATAAAATCCGTGTTTATGTTGTCGCCTAATTTTACGCTTTTCCCCGAGATAATCATAAGAATAATTATAACTGCTTAAATTCCTCCCTGTTTTTAACTTTAGACATAGCCATATCCAGGGAGATCAGGCCCTTTTGATGTAATGCCTTTAAGGATTTATCCATAGTATACATGCCATGCTGCGAACCTGTCTGCATCAATGTCGGTATCTGCTCGATCTCCTGCTCGCGGATAAGATTGCGGATGCCCGGAGTAGCTACCATAACCTCTGTGCATAAAACCCTGCCCGTACCGGAAATATGAGGTAAAAGCAGCTGCGAAATCACTCCCTGCAAACAATCAGAAAGCTGCATCTTAACCTGTTGCTGCTGGTGAGGAGGGAAAACATCAATAATCCTGGCGACAGTCTGCGGAGCGTCAGGCGTGTGTAAGGTCGCTAAAACAAGATGCCCGGTCTCGGCGGCTGTTAAAGCCGTCGAGATAGTCTCTAAATCGCGCATTTCACCGACGACGATAACATTGGGGTCCTGGCGGAGAGCATGGCGCAGGGCCTGGGCAAAAGAATGGGTATCCGAATAAACCTCGCGTTGCTTAACTATACTTCTTTTATTGGCAAAGATAAATTCAATCGGGTCTTCTATGCAGGTAATCAAACACTCCCGGTTGCTGTTTATATGGTTGATCATCGCCGCTAAAGTAGTGGTCTTACCCATACCCGTAGGGCCGGTTACCAGAACCAAACCGTTGGGTTTATTCGCCAGATCAATCATTATCTGCGGCAGGCCTAATTTCTCGACACTGGGTATTTCCAACGGGATCCTTCGGAAGGCCGCCTCGACACTCCCCTTTTGCGTATGGATGTTCACCCGGAAACGGTCCAGTTCAGGAAGCGCAAGTGAAAAATCCAACTCCAATTCGCGCTCAAATATTTCTTTTTGCGAGTTGGAAAAGACACCATAAACCATCTTTTTCAAATCCTGCTTATTTAATTTCTCCAGATCAGTCCGTACTAACCTGCCGTCGATGCGCAAAATAGGAGGTTCATTTTCCGTAATATGCAAATCTGAAGCGCCCTTATCAATACACATCAAAAGCAAATCACGAATCTCCATAAACCCTCCTTAATCTCTTATCCAGAAAAGCCCTGATGAGCGCAGCGAATCAGGGTCCTCCACCTTTTACTTAAAATACCCTCTCGGGTCACTTATACAGCCTTTAATCGCTGAAGCGGCAACCGTAGCCGGAGAACCCAGGTAAATAAAAGCCGCCGGATTCCCCATCCTGCCTTTAAAATTCCGGTTAGCAGTTGAAATAACCGCTTCCCCGTCGGAAGGTATCCCGTTATGCGTACCGACGCACGGGCCGCAGCCCGGAGAAACAACGACCGCGCCGGCTTTAATAAATATATCAATTAAGCCCAGCCTTAAAGCCTCCAGATAAACCTCACGCGAACTCGGGGCAATAATCATTTTAACCTCGGGATGGATTTTATGATTATATAAAACTTTTGCAGCCGCCTTAAAATCATCTATGCGGCCATTAGTACAAGTGCCCAGAAAAGCTTCATTAATCTTTACTTTCTTCAAATCAACCGCCCCAGCAACATTATCCACGCTATGCGGCATGGAAACCATGGGCTTTAGCCTGGAAACATCAAACTCATGGACACTTTCGTAAACAGCCCCTTTGTCCGCCGTGATTTGTTCAATCCGCTTATTGTTTCCAACCCTATGTTTCAACCAGGCAAGAGTTTTCTTATCGACAGGCATAAACCCTGTTTTTGCCCCAAGCTCAACCAGCATATTAGCGATGGTAAAGCGGCCATCCATTCCCATATTATCAATCACCGGGCCGGAAAATTCAACTGCTTTGTAGGTTGCCCCGTCACTTCTTAACGAGCCGATTATATATAAGATTACGTCTTTTGCAAAAACACCTTTCGAAAGCTTCCCCTTGATTACAATTTTTATAGTCGCGGGAACTTTAAACCAGTTTCTTCCGGTAGCAAGAGCTATAGCTAAATCGGTAGAACCGACTCCCGTGGAAAATGCTCCTATAGCCCCGTAAGTACAAGTATGGGAATCAGCGCCTAAAACCAGGTATCCAGGCAGGATATTTCCTGATTCAGGTATAACCTGATGACAAACACCGCAGCCGATATCGAAAATTCTTGTTTTAAAGGCTTTCGAAAAATCACGCATCTTCTTATGCACGCGGGAAACCCCTTCGCTTGGGGATGGCGCGCTGTGGTCAATCACCATACAAAACCTGGTCTTAAAGTCTTTAACCCCTAATTCTTTGATCCGGTCAATTATTATCGAAGAAGTGCCGTCCTGGCCAAAGGCAAAATCCACCTTGCATATAGCAAAATCTCCGGCGGACAAATCCTTCCCCGCGTGCTTACTTAATATTTTCTCTGCAATCGTCTTAGCCACTGATCTTCTCCAGCCATTTCTCTATTCTATCCATGCCTTTTTCCAGCTCGTCCATGCTTGTAGCAAAACTTATCCTTATATAGTCATCCCTGCCGAAACTGGAGCCCGGGATAACACTTACATATTCTTCATCAAGAAGCCGCCTGGCAAATTCCATAGAATCAAGTCCTGTTTTGGATATACCGCAAAACATATAGAAGGCTCCTTGCGGCAAAGTAAAACTCATTTTCTTGATTTCCTTTAGCCTGGAGGCCAGATAATCTCTCCGTTTTTGAAATTCCTGGCATAGTTTCATTGTAAAATCTTCAGGAGCGGTTAATGCTGCCACCGCTGCCTTCTGAGCTATAGAGTTAGGATTAGAGGTTGAATGATCCTGAAGGTTGGAAATGGCGCAAGCCACATCACTGGGAGCCCCGAGGTAACCAATGCGCCAACCGGTCATAGAATGGCTTTTGGACAAGCCGTTTACTGTAACAGTCAAATCATAGATATCTTTGTTAAAACTGGCGATTGATTCATGTTTTGCGCCGTCAAAAATAATTTTTTCATAGATTTCATCGCTGATTACAAAAATGTTCTTACTTACGCAAACCCTGGCGATCTCCTCAAGTTCAGCCCGGTTATAAACCGAGCCTGTTGGATTTGACGGGCTGTTCATTATTAAAACCTTGGTTTTTGTACTGATATGTTTCTTAAGATCTGTTGCCGTAATTTTGAAATTATTAGCGGCGCTTGTTTTAATAAAACGCGGGGTAGCTTCGCAGAGATTGACCATTTCAGGGTAACTCACCCAATAAGGCAGGGGTATAAGTACCTCATCTGCCTTATTTAACAGTACCATAAGGGCATTATAAATGCTGTGCTTAGCCCCGCAGGAAACAATGATCTGATTGGGAGCATACTCCAGCGAATTATCTTTCTTGAATTTCTGGGAGATTGTTTTCTTTAATTCAGGCGTGCCTGTAGTGGGGGTATACTTGGTGAAACCTGATTTTATTGCCTCGATGGCGCCGTTTTTGATAAAATCAGGGGTATCAAAATCCGGTTCTCCGGCGGCAAAAGTAACTATGTCTTTACCTTCGCTTTTAAGCTTTTTGGCTTTAGAAGTTATTGCTAATGTGGAAGAAGGATTTATCTTTTTTAAACGCTCCGCAAGCCTTGTATCTATTTTCATAGAAGTTTTTCATTACTTACAAAGAATCGCTTTTCTTTCTGAATATACTTCTTATGCCCCCGATGAATTTCTTTTGAGGTTTCTTATCTTTAGCCGGGCTTTCTTTTACCGCCGGTTCATGCTTCTTTCCCTCAACAGCTTCTTTCTCAAGAGATGTTTCTTCTACCGCGGTTTCATCTGCGGCTTGAGCTGGCTGAGATTTTGCCTCCTTGGCAGGCTTGGTTTTCTTAACTTCTTTTTTCTTTATTTCAGTAAGCTCAAAAATTACCATCTCTGCGTCATCCCCTCTGCGCTTGCCCAGGCTGATAATCTTTGTGAATCCACTGGCGCGGTTCGAAAATCTTGGGCCAATTTCATTAAAAAGGATGCTGACCAGTTTTTGCTCTCCTAAAACTTTTTGAGCCTGTCTGCGCGCAAAAAGTGTATTCTCTTTAGCCAGTGTTATAAGTTTTTCTATCGCCTGGCGGCTCGCTTTGGCCCTGGCCTGGGTAGTCTTTATACTCTGGCAAATAATCATATTCCTTGCCAGGCTTCTTATTGTGGCTTCATGCCAGCTGGTAAAACGGTTTAGTTGCAATCTCCTTTTCGCGTGTCTCATTTTATTTAACCCTTCTTTAGTTTCTTAAGATCAACTTGCATACCTAAAGTTACTCCCATGCCAGCCAGCAGTTCCTGGATCTCAGTAAGGGACTTCTTTCCAAAATTCTTGAAATTAAGCATCTCTTCTTCATTTTTCCTGACCAGGTCAGCGATAATCTTTATCCCTGCTTCTCTCAGGCAATTAGAACTTCTCACTGAAAGCTCCAGCTCCGAAATAGGCAGCCTTAATTTTTCATACAAGGCTACCTCCTCCTTGGTCATCTCCGGCTCTTCTTCTACGATATCCTCGGGAAGCTGGCCAAAGTTTACAAAAATATCCAGATGCCGCTGCAAAATATTAGAGGCATAAAGCAAAGCGTCTTTTGGGCTGATGCTGCCGTTAGTCCAAATCTCAAAAATCAGCTTATCATAATCCGTCCGCTGGCCTACACGGGTATTCTCCACGAAATAATTAATCTTTTTAACCGGAGTAAATATTGAATCAACGGGGATAAAACCGGAAACCTTTTCTTCTTTCTTTTTCAGTTCCGCCGCAACATATCCTCTGCCGCGGGAAACCTCCATCTCGATATTAAGTTTTGTATCTTTAGTAAGAGTGGCGATATGCAATTCAGGATTAATTATCTCAATTGTTTCATCCGCCTCAATATCCTTGGCCTTAACCTCCCCCTTCTTGTCCGCTTTCAAATAAATTGTCTTGGGGATTTTGGAATGAGAGTTTATTACCAGGCTTTTGATATTCAGGATTATTTCAGGGACGTCTTCTAAAATCCCCGGGATAGCGGAAAATTCATGCAATGCCCCGGCAATCTTAACTGCGCTTACCGCGCTTCCTTCTATCGAAGAAAGCAGGACCCTGCGCAGGGAATTCCCCAAAGTTACGCCATAACCTCTTTCAAAAGGAGCAGCCATGAACTTTCCATATGTATCCGTATATGTTTGCTCATCGCATTCAAGTTTTTTTGGAAACTGAAAATCTCTCCATTTTATACCCATTATTTCCTCCTTAAGATATCACACGTTCTTCTATTGATTCTCTATATTACTATATCAAGATCCTTCGCTTATATACTTTTATGCACAAGCTCAGGATAAATTCGTGCATTGAGTTATGTCGCCTATCTTAATAGCTATCTCCATAACTCAAGCACTCATTTATTTTGAATACAACTCAACGATTAACTGTTCCTGGATAGGTTGTTGAATATCAGTCTTCTCCGGAAGCCTCAAGACCTTACCTTTCATCTCTGCCGCTGAAAACTCAATCCAGGCGGGAACAGTCCTGTCTTTGGAAAGCTCTAAGTTATCCTTGATCTTAGTTTTTGGCTTATCCTTGCATTTAATCTCGACTAAATCATCTTTATCCACTAGATATGAGGGGATATTGACTCTGCGGGAATTAACCGCGACCAGATTATGCCTGACAATTTGGCGGCTCTGGGAACGTGATATACCCAGCCCCATGCGAAAAACCACGTTATCCAGCCTGCGCTCCAGCAGCTGTAAGAGCACCTTACCGGTTACGCCTTTAGTCTTCGAAGCAACCTCGAAATATTTACGAAACTGTCTTTCCAATACACCGTAAATTCTTTTTACTTTTTGTTTTTCCTTCAGCTGCACGCCATAGTTGGAAAGCTTCTTCCTCTTACCCTCTCCATGCTGACCAGGCGGATACGCCCTTTTATTAACCGCGCATTTTTCAGTCTGGCATTTAGTTCCTTTTAAAAACAGTTTTTCACCATGCCTGCGACATAATCTGCAAACTGCACCAGTATAGCGACCCATAAATTAAACTCTCCTTTTCTTCTTAGGACGGCAACCATTATGAGGAATAGGAGTTACATCCTTAATTAAAGTTACCACCAAACCTGCCGCCTGAAGTGCGCGGATTGCTGATTCCCTGCCAAAACCCGGCCCCTTTACATAAACCTCAACTTCTTTAAGCCCTACCTCTTTGGCCTTCCTGGCGGCATCGGTTGCAGCCACCTGAGCGGCAAAAGGGGTAGATTTCTTAGAACCGCTGTAACCGACATTTCCCGGGGCGCTCCAAGCTATAACATTGCCCTGCTTATCGGTTATGCTGATAATTGTATTATTAAAACTTGCCTGGATATGCGCGACTCCACTGGTTATCCCTTTAGCAATCTTTTTCTTTTTTGCCTTCTCTTTTGTTGCCATATTCTGGTTACTCCTTTATTTTCCGGCAGGCTTGGCTGTTTTAGCCGGTTCCGCTTTCTTAACTACCGCCAGATTAACTCTCTTCTTCCCTTTTCTAGTGCGCGAATTAGTGCGTGTACGCTGCCCCCTGACCGGAAGCCCTTTCTTATGGCGCATCCCTCTCCAGGAACCAATATCCATAAGCCTTTTTATATTCTGGGATATATCGCGGCGCAGGTCACCTTCGATCCTCAAGCTGCCTTTTTGAAGAATATCGGTGAGGCGAGAAACCTCTTCTTCGCTTAAATCTTTCGCCCGTTTGTCCGGGTTGATTCCGGCTTCTTTCAACACAACATTAGAAAGCGCCCGGCCTATACCATAAAAATAGGTAAGAGCAATTTCAATCCTTTTTTCCTTAGGTATATCTATACCCATAATCCTTGGCATATTAGCTCCTTTAAATGAACACTTGATTTACGAATACGCCAGTATGAGTAAATCAATGTGTGAATTTGAGCACCTTGTGCCCTTGTTTAGCGAAATCCCGCCGAACGAGAAACCTTCCTTGCTATCTTTAACCCTGTCTTTGCTTGTGTTTAGTGGTGGCGCAAATCACCCGCACCACTCCTCTTCTTTTGATTATTTTACACTTATCGCAAATCTTACGAACCGACGCTTTAACTTTCATTGTTATCTCACCCTAAAAGTAATTCTCCCCCGGCTTAGATCATAAGGAGAAAGTTCTAATTTGACTTTGTCGCCCGGCAGGATCCTGATAAAATTCATGCGCATCTTGCCTGAAACATGCGCTAAAACCACATGCCCATTCTCCAGTTCCACTTTGAACATGGCGTTAGGCAGCGCTTCGATAATCTTTCCCTCTGTCTCTATCAGTTCTTCTTTAGGCATTAAATGAGCGCTTAACTTACGAACACGACAGTGTGAGTAAGTTAATGCACGAATTTGAGCACCTTATGCTCTTGTTTAGCGAAATCCCGAGCTTGCGAAGAAAATTTAACTGAAATTTTCGAGCGCTTAAGCGAGGGATTTATCTGTCATGCAGTTAATATAACCGGCCCCTTATCAGTAACTGCTACAGTATGTTCAAAATGCGCTGAAGCCAGGCCGTCTTTAGTTACCGCTGTCCAGCCATTGCTGGCAATAAGGCACTCCCAACTGCCGATGTTAACCATCGGTTCAATAGCTAGAACCATCCCGCTTTTTAATAACGGCCCTAAATGCGCTTCTCCAAAATTCGGGATCTCCGGTTCTTCATGCAGGGCGGTTCCTATGCCGTGGCCCACAAATTGCCTCACCACTGAAAACCCGCATCCCTCCACAAAGCTCTGGATACTATGAGAAATATCGCTTAAATAATTACCTGCACGGGCCTGCTTGATTCCTATATCCAGGGCCTTTTTGGTAACCTCAATCAGTTTTCTCCTGGTTTCATCAACTTTGCCCACCGGCAAAGTAATCGCCATATCCGAGAAATAACCCTGATAGTTTACGCCTAAATCTATGCTTACGATATCCCCTTCTAAAATTACTCTTGGTTCCGGGATCCCATGCACGATCTCTTCGTTTACGGAAACGCAAGCGGTTGCCGGAAACCCCTTATACCCCTTAAAAGCCGCCAGGGCATTTTCTTTAAGGATTAACTCCTCGCTCAGGCGGTCAATATCCAGCGTGGTAATTCCCGGACGCAGGTTTTTCTGCACTTTGCGCATGACAGATGATAAAATCTGTCCGGAGCGCTTTAACATCAGCAGATCCTTTTCCGACTTGATAGGGATCACTTTACTTTGGCGCACAGCAGAATGACCTGCTTTAACACCTCAAGCGCATCTAAATCCGCATTTAAGCTATGCAGTTTATTTTGCTGATCGTAATATTTTATCAAAGAAGCGACTTCATTCTTATAAACTTCAAGGCGCTTACGCACCGTAACTTCATTATCGTCGGAACGCTGATACAGCGACCCCTGGCAGTTATCGCATAATCCGGAAATCTTAGGAGGCATATTCACCGCGTGGAAATTAGCTCCGCATTTGGAGCAAACCAGCCTGCCGGTGAGCCGCTTGATGATCACCTCGTCGCTTGTATTTAAATAAACCACTAGGTCTACCGAAAGCTTCTTGCGAGCCAGGATATCATCCAGTGTTTTAGCTTGAGCCAATGTCCTGGGGTATCCGTCTAGGATAAAACCTTTTTTAATATCCGGGTTGTCAAAACGCTCATCGAGCATTGCAGCCACTAAATCATCCGGCACAAGCAAGCCTTTATCCATGATACCCTTGGCTTTTTTACCTAAAATCGAATCATCCTTAACATTCTGCCTTAAAATATCTCCGGTAGAAATATGCGGCAAACCTAATCTTTCCGCCAATCTCTTTGCCTGAGTGCCTTTACCTGCCCCTGGAGGGCCTAAAAGTACCAGATACATTACCTTCTCCCTTTGATATGGCCGCTTTTAATAAAACCTTCATAATGATGCGTCAGGAGATGCGATTCAATCTGTTTTAAAGTATCCAGCATAACCCCGACAATAATTAAAATACCTGTGCCGCCAAAAAATGATGCTACCAGGTACGGGACCTTAAGCCAGGCCATAATAAAATCCGGAAAAATCGCGATTACCGCGATAAAACTTGCGCCGGCTAAAGTAATCCTGGTCATTACATAATCAAGAAATTCTGCGGTAGGCTTTCCCGGCCTTATCCCCGGTATAAAACCTCCGTATTTTTTCATATTTTCAGACAGATCGTTAGGATTAAAAACGATAGCGGTATAAAAATAACAGAAAAAGATTATCAAAAGAGCGTAAACTACTGAATATAACACCTGCCCGCGGATTAACCCCTGAGCCAGGCGTTGAAACCCGGGGTTCGGAATAAAAGAAGCCAGGGTAGCCGGAAAAAGTATAATTGACTGCGCAAATATTATAGCGATAACTCCGGAGGTATCAACCTTAAGCGGAATATATGTGCTCTGCCCTCCGTAAATCTTACGCCCCACAATGCGCCGGGCATATTGCACGGGGATCTTTCTTACGCCCTGCGTAATCATGATTACCGCAAACACCACTCCTACAAGCAATATCCCCATAACCAGCAAGGTAACCGGTTGTATCTGCCTGCGGCTGGCCGCAAAAGGCGAAATCAAAACAAACAACTGATTAAGGGCGGTAGGAATCCTTGAAATTATACCCGCGGTAATAACCAGCGATATTCCGTTTCCGATACCGCGTTCCTGGATCTGTTCGCCCAGCCACATGATAAAGATCGTACCGGTAGTAAGAGTCAAAACCGTAAGTATTCGAAAACCCCAACCCGGATGCATAACAATCTGGAGCCCTTCAAAACGTGCCGGGTTTTCCAGCCATAGAGCGATAAAATATGACTGCACAATAGAAAGAAAAACAGTGCCATAGCGGGTGAATTGATTTATTTTTTCGTATCCGCTTTTACCCTCTTTAGCCATTTTTTCAAGAGCGGGGATAACCGCGGTAAGCAATTGCAGAATAATGGAAGATGAAATATAGGGCATTATCCCCAGGGCAAATATGGTCAGCCGCTCCATAGCGCCTCCGGAAAACATATTAATTATGCCAAAGAGCGTGCCGCCCTGTGTCTTAGCAATGCGGTTAAAGAAATCCGCTAAAGCCGCCCCGTCAATGCCGGGAGTGGGGATATAACAACCTACGCGATAAATCGCGATAAGGGCTCCGGTAATGATCAGCCGCTTTTTCAGATCAGGAATCTTAAACGCATTAACTAGCGCGTTAAACATTTAATGAGCGCTTAACTTACGAACACAAAGTGCACGTAAGTTATCACGCGAATTTGAGCACAATATGCTCTTATACAGCGAAATCCCGACGAGTGTGCCAAAATTCGCTTCCTTAATTTTGGCGCTTATTACGAGTCGGGATAATCTCATATGTTAATAATTTCCGCTTTCCCGCCGGCAGCGATGATCTCGGCAGAAGCCCGCTTAGAAAACGCATGTGCCTGTACGGTTACCGGATTCTTGATACCGCCGTTTCCCAATACTTTAATTAAAGCCCGCTCATCACGGATTAAACCATTATCCTTTAAGAGCTGCGGTGTCACTGTAGCAGCTTCTTTTATTTTATTTAAATCTCCAAGATTAACAATCTGGTAAGTTTTCTTGAAATTGCTCACAAACCCGCGCTTAGGCATCTTACGTATAAGCGGGGACTGTCCGCCTTCAAAGCCCAGATAGAAATGTCTTCCCGCGCGGGAAGTCTGCCCCTTGCTGCCGCGGGTGGAGGTTTTACCATGTCCGGAACCGGATCCACGCCCCAAGAGCTTTCTTTTTTTATGCGAGCCAAAAGGGCGTTTCAAGTTGTGCAAAGCGACTAAATTTAACGCGGGTTTATCCTCCGGGCTCTCTGCTGAAACCTGTTTTTTAACAACGGCCCTTCTTGCTGCCGGTTTCTTGACTACCTGTTCGTTCTTAGATTTTTTCTCTTTCATTTTATTATTTATTCTTTAAGGCTCCTTAACCCCTGCATCGTAGCCTTGATTACATTAATTGGATTATTAGATTTTAAGCATTTAGTAAGGATATCTTTTATCCCGGCAGCTTCGCAAATGGCGCGGACCGCTCCGGCAGCGATAACCCCCGTACCTTCAGAGGCAGGCTTAAGCATAACACTTGCCGCTCCATATTTTCCGATTATCTCATGAGGAATAGTTGCCCCTTCCATGGGAATTTTAAAAAGGCCCTTCTTGGCTTTAGTTAAAGATTTACGGATAGCCTCGGCGACTTCATTGGCTTTATCGAGAGCAAAACCCACCCTCCCCTTGCCGTCTCCTACAACCACTAAAGCGCTAAAATGCAGTTTTTTCCCGCCTTTAGTTACTTTGGTAACCCGGTTTATACTGATCACTTTCTCGACTAAATCTGATTGTTGTGCAATATTTAATTCTCGCATAATTTAAAACTCCATTCCACCTTTTCTTAATGCCTCGGCAAAAGATTTAATCCTGCCATGATAAAGATAACCCGCCCGATCAAAAATTACCTTACTGAGCCCCTTTTCTTTCGCTGCCTTAGCAAAGATCTCTCCAAAAAGCGCCGATGACTTGAGGTTACCTGCAGAAATAAATTTCTGTTTTAGCGCCTTATCTTTAGTGGAAAGAGAAAAGAGCACCTTAGCTGTCGTATCATCCAACACCTGGGCAGAGATATTCTTTAAAGAACGGTGTACAACCAAACGGGGCTTTTCAGGTGTACCCGACATCTTCATTTTAATTCTTTTATGACGCTTTAACCTTAACTCTTCTTTTTTTCTCATATTATTTACCTGTTGCCTGCGCCTTTCCTACTTTCTTTTTAACATGCTCTCCTAAATAACGGATACCTTTGCCTTTATAGGGTTCAGGAGGATAAATCGCGCGGATCTCAGCGGCGATTTTTCCGATTAATTCCTTATCCGGGCTTTTTAAGACTAATTGTGTCGGCTTGGGAGTTTCAATCTTAAGTCCCGCCGGGATAGTAATATTGACCGGATGGGAAAACCCTAAGGCCAAATTCAATTTATCTCCGGCTACCGCGGCTTTAAACCCTACTCCGATAATTTCCAGCTCCTTAAGATACCCTTCCACTACCCCTTTAATCATATTTATGATAAGAGCGCGAAACAAGCCATGCATAGACTTATCTATTTTAGTGTCAGAGGCCCTTTTAACAAAAAGCTGGTTATCTTTAATCTCCACGCTAATACGATCAGAAAGTTTCCGGTTTAGCTTGCCTTTTGGACCCTCGACAAAGATTACCCCGTCCTTAACTTCTATCTTTACTTCTTTAGGTATTACTACCAGTTTTTTCCCGATTCTAGACATCTACTTTTCCTCAGTTAGAGGACACCCGCGCAATTCATTATAAGCGCGGGGTGCCTTTATTTACCACACATACCCGATAACTTCGCCGCCTATGCCTTTTTCTCTGGCTTCTTTATCGGTGATTACCCCTTTAGATGTAGAAATAATCGCCAACCCCTTACCGCGTAAAACTGAAGGGAGCTTTTTACCCGGGGCATAGACCCTTAAGCCGGGCTTAGAAATACGCTTGATATTACGGATAGCGGATTTGCCCGCGGTATATTTCAAATAAACCCTGACCACCCCCTGCTTTTTATCTTCAATCAGTTTAAAATTTTCGATATACCCGTTATCTTTAAGAATAGCTATAATTGACTTTATATTACCGGACGCAGGCAGATCAACAACATCCCTCTTAATTATTATTGCGTTACGCATAATCGTAAAAACATCTGCAATTAAATCTGTCCTTGACATTTAACCCCCATTTTTAATACACAAATCAAGCACCTTATAGATTTTATTCAGCGCAGCACCTTATAGATTTTATCCAGCGCAGTCCCTGTGAGTTTCAGCGAACAGGGATAATACTTTGCCGGACAGGCAAAGTATCTTGTATCTACCAGCTCGCTTTTTTAACTCCGGGAATAAGCCCCTGCCAAGCCAGTTCTCTAAAACAAATACGGCAAAGCTGAAACCTTCTTAAATAACCATTGCTTCTGCCGCAGATTGAACAACGGTTATATTTTCGGGTAGAAAATTTTGCCGGCCTTTTCCATCTTGCAATCTGAGAATTCTTTGCCATTATTTTCTATTCCTTATCCTTAAAAGGCATGCCAAAATATTTCAACAGCGCCCTTGCCTGGTCTTTATTCTTGGCGTTCTTAATCACAAAAGTAATATCCATCCCCTGTGTGCGCGTAATCTTGTCATATTCAATTTCCGGAAAGATAATCTGTTCACTTAAGCCCAGGGTATAATTATTGCCCTTATCAAAAGAATTCGCGGATACGCCGCGGAAGTCGCGGATACGCGGCAGGGAGATATTCAATAAGCGGTCTATAAATTCATACATCATCGCTTTTCTTAAAGTTACCTTTACGCCCACAGCCTGGCCCTGGCGGACCTTAAAATTAGCGATAGCTTTTTTTGCCCTGCGGATAATCGGTTTCTGGCCGGTAATATTGGCCAACTCATCAGCGGCCTTCTCTAATATTTTAACATCCTGGGTGCCCTCGCCAATACCCATATTCACCACGACCTTAACTACAGCCGGCACGGCCATTTTATTTTTAATTTTAAAATCTTCCATCAATTTAGGAGCGATTTCATTACGGTATTTCTCTAATAACCTAGGTATCATATTTACAGAGCCCCTTTACAACTTTTACAAAATCTGGATTTTGTTCCGTCCTTTAATACCGTTATGCCCACACGGGCAGGCTTGGAGCAGTGCTTACAGAAAAGCATCAGGTTAGAAATACTTATTGGCATTTCAATTGAAACTATACCGCCCTTCTGGTCCTGGCGGCTCTGGCGTTTATGTTTTTTAGCCAGGTTTAAACCCTCGACTAAAGCCCGGCCGGTATCTGCGATGATATTTATCACCTTTCCCTGCTTGCCCTTATCCTTGCCCTTGGTTACCTGGACGATGTCATTCTTTTTAATTTTTTGCATTAAATTACCTCTGGCGCTAAAGAAATTATCTTGTTGAAATTCCTGTCCCTTAATTCCCTGGCAACCGGCCCGAACACGCGTGTGCCCCGGGGGTTATTTTTTTCATCAATAATCACTATGGCATTACGGTCAAATCGCAATATTGAGCCGTCCGCCCTTCTTATATCATGTTTCGTGCGAACGATTACCGCCCTGGCCTTCTCCCCTTTTTTTACAGTTGCCCCCGGGATAGACTCCTTGATATTTACATTAATCACATCTCCGATCTCGGCGTTAAAGCTTCCCTTTTTTCCTAAAGTAGCGATCATGGAAGCCCGGCGCGCTCCGGTATTATCAGCAACATCTAAAATACTGCGTAACTGGATCATTTATACAATCTCCTCGGGAGCGGCAGCCTCTGTCTTCTGGAATTTCTTAACCACGCTCTTAACAATAAAACGTTTATCTTTTGATAAAGGCCGGGTTTCCAAAATAACCACCGTATCGCCCAGCTTGGCAATACCCTTTTCATCATGCGCCTTGAACTTGTTATGCATCTTTATCGTTTTAGAATATTTTGTATGCCTGGACAAATGCATTGTCTTTACCACCACGGTCTTCTGCATCTTGTCGCTAACTACTACGCCGGTAAATTCTTTTTGCTTACCCATCTTATTTATCTCTCTTTTCGTTTAAGATTGTCCTGATGCGCGCGATATCCTGTTTAATCAGGCCAAACTTGTGGGGCTTCTCTACGCTGCCCGTATAACGCTGTATGTTCAACTTGGATAACTCATCAAATAAAGCCTTTTCTTTAAGCTTTAATTCATCTTTGGATAAATTTCTTAACTCTTCCGGCTTCACCCTGCACCTTCCCTTTATTTATGCGCCCTGGTTACAAACTTAGTGCGCAGCGGCATCTTATATGCCACAAGACGAAAACAAGCCCTGGCGTATTCTTCAGGGACTCCGCCTAATTCAAAAAGTATACATCCTCTTTTTACAACACAGACCCAGTGGTCAAGATCGCCTTTACCTTTACCCATGCGTACTTCTGCCGGCTTCTTGGTTATGGATTTGTCCGGGAAAATCCTGATCCATAATTTCCCGCCCTTATGCAGCTGGCGCGCCAAAATAACACGCACCGCTTCAATCTGCGTATTCTTAACCCATCCATTATCCAGGCTTTTCAATCCAAATTCTCCAAAAGACAGGTTCGCTCCGCTGGTCGCGATTCCACGCCTCTGGCCTTTTTGTAATTTACGATATTTAACCCTTTTGGGCATTAAAACCATATTAGATTACTCCTTAATGTTACCGTTGAGGCCTGAATGATTCTTTAGGTTGCTGCTGTCCGGCTGTCTTTGTCTCTTCCTGTATAAACTGTTTTCCCAGGATATCGCCCTTATAGATCCACACCTTAACCCCGATAAGCCCATAAGTCGTAAGGGCCTCGGCAAAACCATAATCGATATCTGCGCGTAGAGTTTGTAAAGGAACCTTGCCGATTTTATAAGTTTCTTTACGGCCCATTTCTGCGCCATTAAGCCGCCCGGAACAACTCACCCTTATCCCCTTTACCCCTGAGGCAATAGATTGTTCCATGGCTCGTTTTACGGCTCGACGGAAAGCGATTCTTTTTTCCTGCTGCAAGGCGATATTCTCTGCCACCAGCTGCGCGTCCCAGGCAGGGTTATTTATCTCATGTATATCTATAGAAAGCTCATTCTTTACCAAGCCATTCAGGTCTGAACGCAACCGTTCAATATCCGAACCATGCCGCCCGATAATGATGCCCGGCCGGGCTGAGAAAATCCGGACTTTGATTTTTTCTGCCAGCCTTTCTATGACTATTTTGGAGATCGCCGCCTGCTTAAATTTATCTTTGATAAATTTCCTGATCTTTGAATCCTGCTGTATAAACAACGGGAAATCTTTAGGTTTAGCAAACCAACGTGAATGCCACTGTCTTATAAAACCAAGCCTTAATGTTAAAGGGCTTACCTTATGTCCCATAAATTATTCTCCCTTTAGATCTAATTCAATTTTTATATGCGCGGTACGCCTGACTATCGATGCAGCCCGGCCAAAAGCAGCAGCCTTAAATCTCTTCCACATCGGTCCGGGATTACAAACAATCTTGGAAACATACAACTTATCAATTCCAAAACCTTTCACCTTAGCATTAGCAACCGCGGATTTTAATATCTTTAAAAGATATTCCTTCGGCCTTTTATTTAAATGCAGCAAGATACTCTGCGCTTCAGCCGCGTCTTTGCCCCGGATTAAATCCATGACCAGCCGCACTTTACTGGGTGAAATCCTTAGAAATTTTCCTTCAGCTTTAGAAATCATTTTAAGTCTTCTCCAGAGCTTTCTTAGCTTTGATACCGCCATGTTTCCTGAATATTCTTGAAGGAGAAAACTCCCCTAATTTATGGCCTACCATATTTTCAGTAACGAATACCGGAATATGCCTTTTACCGTCATAGACCGCAAAAGTCAACCCTACAAAATCAGGAATAATAGTGGAACGGCGGCTCCAGGTCTTGATCGCTTGGCGCTGGCCGCTCTTGGTATGTTTTTCAACCTTCTTCAATAAACTCTCTTCAACGTACGGACCTTTTTTTAATGAGCGAGGCATAATTATGGTTTCCTTCTTTTAATAATAAATTTATTGGAATACTTCTTGCGATTCCTGGTACGATAACCTTTAGTAGGCTGGCCCCAGGGAGTAACCGGATGCGGATTCCCCTGTCCGCTTTTACCTTCACCTCCGCCGTGAGGATGATCAAAAGGATTCATTACAACACCCCTTACGGAGGGCTTAATCCCCAGCCAGCGGTTCTTGCCTGCTTTACCAAGAATCAGCGACTCATGCTCTATATTTCCAATCTGGCCGATAGTCGCATGGCAATCCAGGCTTATTAATCTCACCTCACCGGAAGGCAGCCTGATATGGGCAAAATCGCCTTCTTTTGCCATGATCTGAGCGCTGGTGCCTGCCCCGCGCACGATTTGGCCCCCCTTACCTTTAAATAATTCAATATTATGGATCAGGGTGCCGGAAGGGATATTGCGCAGAAGAAGACAATTGCCTGTCCTTATCTCCATATCTTTCTGGTTACTTGATATAATCATATCGTCAACATTAAGGCCCACCGGGGCGATGATATAACGCTTTGTCTTGTTTGGGTATTCGACCAAGGCAATTCTTGCTGAACGGTTAGGGTCATACTCAATTGCCAAAACCTTTGCCGGCTGATCGTAGATATCGCGTTTAAAATCGACTATACGCAGCATCCGTTTATGCCCGCCGCCGATATGCCTGGTAGTAATCCGGCCATAAGAATTTCTTCCACCGGTTTTCTTAAGCGGCGCAAGCAATGAACGTTCCGGCCTATCCTTGGTAATTTCGGAAAAATCCGGGCCGCTCATATGCCTTCTTGATGGTGTTGTCGGTTTAAATTTTATGGTTCCCATTTTTATTGTACCTCTATCTTTTGCCCGGCAGCTAAAGTAACCACGGCTTTCTTTGCATCCGGAGTACGGCCTAACTGATGCCTTACCCTTTTGAGTTTGCCTGCCGAAATAAAAGTATTTACATTCTTTACCTTAACTTTATATGCCAGTTCCACAGCTTTCTTGATTTGAATCTTGTTTGCCGAATTCACTACCAGGAAAAGATACTTACCCGCAGGCTGATACGTGCTGGATTTTTCCGTCTGCAAAAGTGCCTTGATTATAATCTGCTCACTGCTCATTATTTTAACCTCTCAGTCAAATCAATTAAAGCGGCTTTGGTAATAAGCAGCTTCTGATTATTCATAACCTCGTAAGCATGGCAGTCTTTAGCTAAATCAACGGTCAAGAAACTGATATTTTTCAAAGCCTTTTTTAATTCAGCGTCTAATTTATGGGTTAGAAACAAGACTTTCTTTTCTTTCTTGATTTTGGGGGAATATAATTTAAGGTTGGCTAATATTTTTACCGCTATTTTGGTCTTAGGCGCCTCGACATTAAATTCATCCATGACCAGGAAATTATTTTCTTTTAACCTGGTATTTAAGCTGGTTTTTAAAGCCAGTGTTTTAATTTTCTGGGGTATTTCATAAGAGAAATCCCGCGGGTGCGGGCCAAAAACTACTCCACCGTGCCTCCAAAGAGGAGAACGCGTCGAACCAACGCGGGCACGTCCCGTACCCTTTTGCTTCCATGGCTTCTTGCCGCCCCCCGAAACCTCTCCGCGGATCTTAGTCGCAGCTAATCCTTTTCTCTGATTTGCCTTGTAAGCTTCAATAGCCTGGTGAAGGCAATCCGTATTTTGGGCTCCGTCAAATACTTGCGCGTTAAGCTTTATGGTATCGACTTCTTTGCCTTCACAATTATAAACAGGTAAGTTAAACATATTATTTCTTAACCGTTGCTTTCTTAAAAGCCTTCTTTTTGGCTTTAGTAATCACCAAATAACCATTCTTGAATCCCGGAACTCCGCCTTCAACCAAAAGAACGTTATTTGCTAAATCCACCTTGATAACCTTGAGATTTTGAATAGTCACCTTAGCGGTACCCATATGTCCGGGCATATTATGGCCTTTCCATACGCGCCCGGGAGTTGTAGTTGAACCGATAGATCCAACCCTGCGGTGCGAAGTTGAACCATGTGTTCTTGGCCCGCCCTTCCAATGCCAGCGCTTCATACCCCCCTGGAAACCCTTTCCGAGGGAAACACCGCTGACATCCACAAAATCACCTTCCGCGAAAAGATCAACCTTAAGCTCATCTCCTACTTTATACTCAACATTAGCCTCTTTCGAAAGGTCCTTAATCACCTTGCGCGGTGAAATATTCAATTTCTTGAAGAAAGCTGACTGGGGTTTCTTCAGGCTCTTTTCAGAGACTGCGTCAAAACCCAGTTGGATGTTTTTATCTTTAATCATCAGCACAGGGCAAGGCCCGGCCTGTATGGCAGTAACCCCAACCTGGCTGTTATCCGCCGTAAACACTTGAGTCATTCCAATTTTTTTGCCAATCAAACCGATCATTTTTAGTTTTTCCGTTTTTTGATTTACTACTTGATCTCTACATCCACACCTGCGGGCAAGTTTAATTTCCTTAATGAATCGATGGTCTTAGCTGTGGGTTCAAAGATGTCAATAAGGCGCTTATGGGTAGATAAATCAAACTGTTCACGCGATTTCTTGTCAACATGAGGAGAACGCAGTACTGTA
>Ga0172370_10000341_pt1 | contig 72243 bp, 59 predicted proteins | sample LakKiv5m_FD_114538 | JGI IMG/M metagenome (GOLD analysis project Ga0172370, IMG submission 114538) | Freshwater microbial communities from Kabuno Bay, South-Kivu, Congo - kab_022012_11.5m | ecosystem: Environmental > Aquatic > Freshwater > Lake | place: Democratic Republic of the Congo... | reverse complement strand
TCAGATTGTTTTTAATGCAAAGGTGATTCGGACGGCCGGTGAAAAAATTTGTTGGGGCGGCCAAAAATCAGGTCAGGCCTGCGCCGTCAACGCTGACTGTCCGGATGGCAATTGTTCGGCAGCCATCAGCGCTTGGGGGGTGGATAAAACCGCTCAAGGCCAGGCGAGACCCGATTTGATTAAAACTAAGATTCCTTTAGGCGCCTTGAGCGGTTCGGTGCAAATCGGCAAGGGGCAGCCCGCAGTTTTCAGCAACAGTTTGAATTTGACCATCGGACAGTGTACGCAGGACAATCAGTGCGGCGGTGGCAATGTTTGCTGTCCGGTCGGCACGCCGGGCGCCGGACATTGCCAGGCCAGCTCGGCCGAATGTTATGGCGCGGCTGATTCTTGTGTTTATGAATGGCAATTCAGCACCGGCAATAATAATCGGTGTCCGCCGGATAAACCCAACGCTTGTCAGGATGGCTCGTGTTGTCGTTCGGCGTGTGTGGCCGACCCGACGAACGGTTTGACGACCTGTCAGGATAATTCTTCTTGCGCCGGCTATGGCGGCAATGCTTGTTTGAATTCTTTGCTTTGTCCCAATTCACCCGGTAATTGCAGTTTTAACAGTCAAACGGTCATTACCGGCGCCACTTGCAGTTGTTCTTTGTTGGGGTATGGCCAGGCGCAATATGATAACGTTTCCAATCGTTGCGTCAGTCAGCAAAGTTGCAGTTTATCAGAAAAGGTTACGGTGAACGGCCGGACAACCGATAAATATTGCGCTCTGTATCAAGGACAGGCCCATTGGCAGATCAGCGCCAGTCAAACGTGTCCAACCGGTTACACGCCAACTTATCAGGGCAGCAAATTATGCGTTGACTTAAAATCCGGTTGCGATTTGTGTTCGGCTAACTTTGTTTGCTCCGAGGTGGGCGGACAGGGGCGTTGCGTGGGCAAGCAAGCGGTTTGTCCCAACAATTTTGAATGCACCAATCAGGTCTGCTCGCGGCCGGCCGGCACCTGTGAATGTTGTTGCGATAAAACGCAAAATCAGCCGGACCAAACCAACCCGGCTTGTTGCGCGCCTTTGAATTGCGTCGGCAGCTGCGGTTCGGGCGCTAATTTCGGTTATTGCGGCGGGTGCGCCAATGTGGGCGACACCCAAGCCGAGCATGATGCCGCTTGTAATTGCAGCGGACATTCCGGCAAATACTGCGATACCAGTGTCGCCGGCGGCGTGTGCCGCGATTGCGCGCAAATCGGCGATCCAGCCGCTTGCAGCAGTCATGACGCTTGTTGTGTCAACGCCAAGCAAGGCCAGGCCTGCGTCGGTGTTTTGGGCAGTAAATTTTTAGATAGCGATAATTTGGCTTATTGCGCTTTTTATAATTGCGGTGATAAGTGCACCGCGCCCGCCAAAGACGGCGCTTATGATACCGCCGCCAAATGTCAAAATGGTTGTCAGTTAAGTTGCGACGGCAATGAGCAGCAGGCCGGTTGTCAGAAAAACGCCAATTTGTGTCCCTCTGACAAACCGTTTTGCAATGACCAATGCCAATGTCAGGCCGAAGGTTTGCCGGCCGAATCTTCTTGCGCCACCAAAGAAGGCGCTTGTACTCTGGTTTGTGATCAGCCCTATGCCTGTCGCGGTGAGAAAGGCGGGCAGGGTCCCGGTCAACCAGACGCCGGTACCTGTTTGTGCTGTTGTAACCCTTTCAATAAGAGTAGCGATCCAACGGCCCCGGATTTTGACAAATGTCGCGCCGTGGGGTCGACCGGCAAACTGTTTTGCCAGGAGAATGTCGGCGCTTGCACCGGCGGCGCTCGCGGTTTGTGTTGCGGTTGCCAAGCCGACAGCGATTGCGGCGACGCGGCCGCGGTCGGTTGCGGCAAAGACGCTTGTTGTCACAATCGTCCCAAAGTGGAAATGGTGGAACCGGCCAACAACAGCCAGGAGGTGTGTCGCAATAGTTTAATTCGCGTAAAATTTAACGGTTTGATAAACGAAGGCAGTTTGTCGGGCAACATGATCGTGGTGGGTGATTATGGTTCAAGTTTGTGCCCGGCCGGCACCACTCTGCTGGCTGTGGCCAATCCGGCGTCGCGGCCCGCTAATTTTTTCTCTCGTTTGTGGCAAGCTTTTAAATCTTTATTGTCCGGCTTGGCCAATTCGGCGTCGGCGGCTACGGCCCATAATTTTTGCGCCGCCACCGGACAGGTGGTTGGCGGTGATTTTGTCAACAATAAAGCAAAAAAAACCATGGCTGACTTTTTATTAAGCGCGCCGCTTAGCCCCAACATCACTTATTATATTATTGTCAAAGGTTACACCGATCAGGGCGGGGGAGTAAAAGACAGCGACGGCGTTGGTTTGAATGAAGTCAATCAGACCGCCATGACTAGCTTCAACGGCCTGACTTATCCCAATGCCTACATTTGGCAATTTACCACCGGCGCTGATTTGTGCTTGTTGGATCATGTCGCCATCACTCCCAACCAGCATTTGTTCCAACGCGCGGCCGATAATTATCCGGTGAACGCCGAGGCCCTGGATGCGGCTAATAAACCCTTGGTCAGTCTGCCGCTTTATGGCTGGGTTTGGTCTTGGCGCAGCGACGACAGCAGTGTGGCCGGAGTCAAAGCCAAAGATGAGCCGGTCGCTTATGAAGCCACTGTAACTTCCGGCGCCAAGGGCGACGCCGAAACTTTTGTTTACGCCCGCGCCACCATCAACGCCGACATGTTGAATCCCATTTCCACCATTGGTAAATATAAAGAAGGCCGGGCCAAGATGATTGCCTTCTTTTGCGATAATCCTTGGCCGGTTTTGAGCGATCCCGACGCCTGGCCCGTTCGCTGGGCTGATACTGACGGCAACTGCGCTATTTGCACTGATCCGGCCACGCAAAAAACTAGGCCTTGTCAGCCCAACGATTGTTTGAATAATCATTTTGAATTTTATTATTGCCGCGATCAGGCCGCAAGTGGCACCAAGGATGATTTGCCGGCTTTAAATCAAACTCCGCCGGTACGCGGTCGTTATAAATATCAGGGTAGCGGCGCTTGGGTTGATGTTTTGAAAGATTTTTATTTCTTCCGCGTCGCTTTGCCGGCGCAACCCTCCGGCCTGACCGCCAGTTTGACCGCGGCTAAATTGGGCGGCGAAGCCAAACTGACCTGGCCGACCGTTCGCGACACCACTTATATCGTTTATTACGGAACAACCGAAGGCGATTATCGCGATCATGCGGCTGTCGGCGCCGCAGGCAGCACCGTAATCAGTCATTTGAGTAATGACCAAGACTATTATTTTGCCGTCACCGCCACTAATTTACAGCATGTGGAATCCGATTATTCCGCAGCGGTTAAACTGCGCATTGAAGATAAAATATCGCCAGACGTGGTCAATGGCGCCACCGCCAACGTTGTCCGCAATAACGGTAATTGGGGTCTGAATTTTAACTGGGCGCGCGACACGAGCGAAGCCGTGACCTATCGGTTATCCTACGGGCCCTACGATCCGCCGGCCGTCAGTCTGTCGGTCGGTTCGGTTACCAGTTACTCTGTTAATAAATTGGATAATTTAGCTAATCAGGATTATCATCTTGGTTTGGCAGCGGTAGACGCTTTTGGCAATCAAAGCGCTCCGGTGAGATGGTTGTGCACTAAGGGCTGTTCCAGCGCGAGTTGTGCTTGTCAAAAGGAGTAGCGGGACCGTCTGAAAAGTGTTATAATGTTAAATAATTAAATTTTAAGTTTATGCCGGACAATTTTGGTGGAGGGCCCAATCAGGCGGCAGACAATCAAAACAGTGGCGCTTTTTCCAACGCCGCTTTTAGCGGCGCCAGGCCTACGCCGATTACTTCTCGTCCGCCAGCTACGGCTAAGGCCGAAGACATTTTTGCCAATGTGGACAAAAGCGGTCCGATTATCGTGCGTCCGCCTTTAAACGCCTCGCCCCCCAGTCAGCCGACAACTCCGCCGCCGACTCTTAAAGTCGCGCCTTATCCGTCTGACAGACCGACGCCGGCAGAGCAACAAATTATCACGCCGCCCCAGACGGCCGCCGGCAGCACCAAATACTTATTTATCGGTTTAGTGACGCTGGTTTTAATTTTGTTGGCTTTGTGGGCTATTTATATTTTTATTTTAAAACCGCAATGGGATAATGTGGTGGCGCCCAGCGTTAACAATCCCACCACACCGCCAAGCGGCGAGTCAACCGAGTCGGCTACGCCATCGGTTGGTGTTGATGCCACCGCCACTGAAGCGATCGGCACCAGCACTCCGGAAGTTGGCGTTGGCGGCGAAGAAACGGCCGCGGTGGCTACTTCCAGCGCCACCGGCAGTCTTGATAGCGATGGCGATCGCTTAACCGATGCCGAAGAAGCCGGTCTGGGCACTAATTCAAATTCTGCCGATACCGACGGTGATGATTTAAACGACTATGAAGAAGCAAAGGTTTATCATACCGATCCCTTGCGCGCCGATACCGACGGCGACAGCTATCCCGACGGCGTGGAAGTTAAAAATGGCTATGATCCCAATGGACCCGGCCGTTTATTAATTGTTAATCAGTAAGAACCTAATTTATGCCAGATAACACGACCCCTGTCATTAAACCAAAGCCGGCGCCGCCAGAGGCGCCCAGCGTTAGCCATCCTTTAAACCAGCCGGCGACCCCCAAGGAAACGCCAATGTTGGATATTGCCAAAGCGACTGCCAAGGAGCAATCCGATGTTTATGCCATGCCTAAGGAATTCCAGCATCACAATCGCGTGGCCGGCAGTCAGCTGTCATGGAGCGGTTTGGTAATTGTGGCGGTCAGCTTCGTCTTGTTGGCCGTTATCGGCGGCGGGTTGTTTTTATATATTTTTCACCCCGGTCTTTTAAGCGATTGGAGTAATCATGTGTTTGGTTCGCCTACGGCCGAAGCGCCGGCGATAACCGATTCGGCAGCTCCTTTGTCGCCCGATGTCTTAGCTGAAACCGGCGATGCCGCAGCCACCTCCACCTCCACCGCCACTTCAACGCCAACTATGTCGCCGCAACAGGTCTACATGGCTTACAGCCGCGGTTTGACTGATGTCAAAACTTTTGCCGATTATTACGATCTGGTTAGTCAGTATGGCAGTCGACGTCGTTTGGCTGAAGCTGATGGTCAACGTCTGGTGGCCGAAGCCACGACTGACGCGGATCAGGCCAGCGTCAAAGCTATTAAAGAAAAAATAGCCATTTTAACCGGCGATGAAAGTTTCCAAGAAGCCGTCAATGGCGATATGGCCACTTTGCGGATTACTTCGGCTGATGGCAAAACCGCCGGCGATATCGGTTTGATTTTGGAAAATAACGAGTGGAAGGTTGGCGACGAAAATTGGCAGTTGCCTGATCAAACCGCGGCAGTGGTTTATAAAGCCGGTGATGATCGAGACGGCGACGGTTTAACCGACGCCGAAGAGGATCTGCTGGATTCTGACAAAAACAGCACTGATAGCGACCATGACGGCTATAGTGATTTGAAAGAAGTTTTGAATTTATACAATCCGGCCGGTAACAATAAATTGGTGGACAATCCCAAAATTAAAAGTTATTTGCCTGACGATCACGGTTTTTATTTTTTGTATCCCGCCACTTGGCAGCGCGTCAGCGATAAAGGTTTTCCTATTTTTATGGGGCCGGATAATCATTTTTTCCAGTTGGTGTTGCAGGACAATACCGGGGGGCAAACCCTGGATGATTATTTTCTTCAAACCACCGGTTCAAGCGCCATCAAGGACAGCTGGCGTCGTCAGTCCGATACTTGGCGCGGTCTGACCACCGAAGACGGTCTGACTGTTTATGTCACCGATTCGGCGCAAAAAGAGTTTTATATTTTCCATTATAATCCGGGGGACCAGCAAATTTTAGAGTATCCCAACATTTTCTCGGCCCTGGTTAATAGTTTGGTCATAAAACAATGACGGGGACCGTTGCCATTAACAATCGCAGTCGTTGTCGGTTGCCGTTAAAATTATTAAATCGGATCGTCGGCGATTTTTTGCTTGATTATCGCCTAAAGCGCCAGAGCGTGTCTCTGGCGTTTGTCGGCGACAGCGTTATGCGCCGGTTAAATCGCGACACGCGCGGTTTGAATAAGGTAACCGATGTTTTGTCTTGGCGCGACAGCGAAGCGGCTATCCCGGACAAAAATTTTTTGGGAGAAATCGTTATTGACTGCCAACAAATCAAAAGACAGGCCGCCAGGGCCAAACGCGCCTGGCGACAAGAATTGATATTTATTTTAACGCACGGTTTGCTGCATTTGGCCGGCTATTTGGATGAGACCGAAGCCCAGGCCGACAAAATGGACTTATTAACCAAGAAGTTTTTAGCCAAACATCATTATGATTAGACTGAAACGTTTGTGGCGGAGCTTCATTTACGCCGGACGAGGCGTGTTGAAAGTTTGGCGCGAGGAGCAAAATTTTAAAATAGAAAGTTTGACCGCCCTGGTGGCCGTTGTTTTGGCTTGGCGACTCGGTTTCAGTTTGAGTGATTGGGCTGTTTTGCTTTTGGCCATCGGGCTGGTTTTAATAATGGAAATCATTAACAGCGCCGTGGAAGCCATTAGCGATTGCCTGAAACCGCGTCTGGACAACTATGTCAAGCGGATTAAAGACGTGGTGGCGGCTGGTGTGCTGTTGGCGGCTTTAACGGCTTTCTTGATCGGCGTTTTGCTTTTCATCAAATATTGTCTATAATAAGGTCATTATGAAAAATCAACTGATTGCCGGTTTAGATGTCGGCACCACTCAAGTGCGTTTGGTGGTCGGCCAGCGGGTGAAAGGAGAGGCCGGAGAGAAATTACAGGTTTTGGGGGCGGTGTCGGCGGCGGCTGAAGGCATTAATAAAGGCGTGGTTACCAGCATTGAAGATGCCACCTCTTCCATTTCCGCGGCCATGGAAAAAGCCGAGCGCTTGATTGGCGTCCAGGTGCGGGAAGTTTGGGTCGGTTTAAACGCGCCCAGCTTGCAATGCGAAAAGTCCAAGGGCGTGGTGGCGGTCAGTCGCAGCGACAATGAAATTAACGCCGAAGATGTCAGTCGGGCGGTGGAGGCCGCTCAGGCCCTGGCTGTGCCGCAGAATTACGATATCCTTCATGTTATTCCGGTGGAATTTAAGGTTGATAATCAGGAATATGTTAAAAATCCTCTGGGCATGACCGGCGTGCGCTTGGAAGTCGGCGCTTTGATTATTAAAAATTTAAGCAGCCAGATTAAAAATTTAACCAAGTCCATTGAACGGGCCGGCTTGGTTATAGATGATTTGTTGTTTTCTTCCCTGGCCGCCGGCAGCGTAGTTCTGGATAATAAGCAGCGGGAGCTGGGGGTGGCGGTGGTTAATATCGGTTCCAGCACCACCAGTCTGGCCGTATTTGAAGAAGGCGAGTTGATGAGCACGGCTGTTTTGCCCATCGGTTCCGGACACATCACGGCCGACATTGCCATTGGCCTGCGGTGTCCGATCAACCTGGCGGAGAAGATTAAAGTTAAATACGGCAGCGCCAAAGCGGATAAATTTTCCAAAAAAGACGAGATTGATATTTCCGAGCTCTTGACCGAGGATAACCTGAGTGATGAATCGCCGGTCATTTCCCAGCATTATGTGGCTGAGATTATTGAAGCGCGGGTGGAAGAGTTGATGACCAAGATTGATCAGGAGTTCAAAAAAATTGATCGCAGCGGCATGTTGCCGGCCGGCGTCATACTGATCGGCGGCGGAGCTAAGTTGGCCGATTTGGTAGATGCCGCCAAGAAATATTTGCGTTTGCCGGTGGCTTTGGGCGCTAATAAACACGTGGCCACTTTGATTGATAAGGTGAATGATTTGGAATATTTAACCGCTTTGGGTCTGACGGCTTGGGGCGAACGGTACGGCAGACAAATGGCCACCCGTCACTGGTCAAAAAATCCTTTGGCGGGCAAACCGGGGGAGGTGTTCAAAAAATTTATTTCCCTGTTCAAGCCGTGAGAACGGCTCTTGAAAAATTTAAACTACTGGGTTAAAATAAGGAAAGTGAAGCAAGCGACCCTAAATATATGGCCGAAATTAAACCGGTAGTGGAAACTTTTGCCAAAATTAAAGTGATTGGCGTGGGCGGTTCCGGCGGCAGCGCCGTTAACCGCATGATTGATTGTGGCATTAAGGGCGTGGATTTTATCGCCATGAACACCGATGTTCAGGCCCTGCATTACAACAAAGCGCCAAAAAAAATTCATATCGGCAAAACTATCACCCGCGGTTTGGGCGCTGGTATGAATCCTGAATTGGGCAGACAGGCGGCCGAGGAGGCGCAAAATGAAATTCGCGAGGCCCTGAAAGACGCCAACATGGTGTTTATCACTTGTGGTTTTGGCGGCGGCACCGGCACCGGCGCTTCGCCGGTGGTGGCGGAAATAGCCCGTGATTTGGGAGCGTTGACCGTGGCGGTGGTAACACGGCCTTTTTCATTTGAAGGCGCGCAAAGAACCAATATTGCCGAACGCGGCTTTGCCGAGTTGGCTGATCGTGTTGACGCTATCATCACCATTCAAAACGATAAAATTTTACAAGTCATCGATAAGAAAACCAGCATTCTGGACGCTTTCATGATTGTGGACGATGTCTTAAGGCAGGGCGTGCAGGGTATTGCCGAAATCATCAGCATCCACGCCATGATCAATGTGGATTTTTCCGATATCCGTGCCATTATGCAGGATGCCGGCAGCGCCCTGATGGGTATTGGCCGGGCCAGCGGCGAAAACAAGGCGGTGGAGGCGGCAAAGGCGGCCATTAGTTCGCCTTTGCTGGAAATGTCCATTGACGGCGCCAAAGGCATTTTGTTCACTATCTTTGGCGGCGCCGATTTGGCCATGAGCGACGTCAACGAAGCGGCTAAAATAATTACCGCCTCGGCCGACGAGGAGGCCAAAATTATTTTCGGCGCCGGCATTGACGAAAAATTGAAAGACGAAATAAAAATTACGGTCGTGGCCACCGGTTTTAACAACCGCGGCTTGGTGCGCACGGCGGCCGAAGAGAAATATTACAAGCCAAACGCTTTTGTGGAGGAGGAACAGGCGCGTCAGGAAAGCGATTTGCGTTCCCGTTTGCAGCCTTCGCCAGTTAAACAGGTGCAATTTGATCCGTCCAAGAAAAAAAATAATTTGTTTGTTGAAGAAGAGCCGTCGGAAGACGAGGAGCTGGGCATTCCGGCCTTCATTAGGAAGAAAATGATGTAAATTTCTTGTTTTACTCTTTTAATTTTTAAAATCATCTTTTTACGGGATGATTTTTTGATTGGCGACAGTCTCTTGTGGATATCTTATTAACGCTGCGGACAGAGCGAAAAGCGGTTTAAATTTTTTGCTAAAAATAAATTAAAGCTGACGAGGGAAGATGTTTGCTCCGACTTCCATTTCGGAGTATAATGGAATTATTACAATATTTAGTGGTGGAATTTTTTAAAAGGCGCAATATATAGTAAAATGGCGGCCTTTTTTCCTTTTTATGAAATGTCCGGTGTGCGATCATGACGAAACTAAAGTGGTTGATTCACGGGTGGCCGCCGACGGTTTGTCTATCCGGCGCCGGCGCGAATGTTTAAAGTGCGGTTTTCGTTTTTCCACCTTTGAAGAAACCGAAATTTTGGATTTAACGGTGGTAAAAAAAGACGGACAGCGAGAAGGTTATTCCCGGGAAAAAATCGCCCGCGGCCTCCGGCGCGCCTTGGAAAAGCGGCCGATCGGCGAAGTTGACTTTCGTAAGTTAATCAATTTAATTGAAAAAGATATTCAAGTGTTGCGTCAAACCGAGGTGCCGACCGAAGCCGTTGGCGAAATCGTGCTGCGACGCTTGAAAGATGTCGACGAGGTGGCTTATATCAGATTCGCTTCGGTCTACCGGTCGTTTGTGGACGCCGCCGCCTTTAAAGAGGAGCTTAATCAATTAATAAAAAACATCAAACACTAACGGTGTTTGATTATTAAAGACCATGTCTCAAGCTCAAGTCAGCCAATTGCGCAAACGTTCCGGCGATATCGTTTCCTTTGATCAGGAAAAAGTCAGTCAGGCCATCTATAAAGCCGCCAAAGCCACCGGCACCGATGATTTGACTTTGGCACAAAGTTTGAGCCAGCAGGTGGTGGAGTCAATCAATAAGAAATTTCACCATAACAGCATTCCGGCCGTGGAAGAAGTTCAGGACACGGTGGAGGAAGTTTTGATTTTGAATCGTTTGATTAAAATCGCCAAGGCCTATATCTTATACCGCGACCAGCATCGCCAAATGAGAGAGTTGGCGCCGGATTTGGGGCAAAAGTTAATGGAAGATTATTTGGGACGAACCGATTGGCGAATCAAAGAAAATTCCAATATGAGTTTCTCGGTTCAGGGTCTGAATAATTATATCGCTTCGGCCGTTTCGGCCAAGTATTGGTTAAATAAGTTGTATCCGGAAAAAATTCGCGACGCTCATGTCAATGGTGATTTTCACATTCATGATTTGGGTATGTTGGCGCCTTATTGCTGTGGTTGGGATTTGAAAGATTTACTCGCCCGCGGCTTCGGTGGCGTGGAAGAAAAAGTCCAGTCCAAGGCGCCCAAACATTTTCGTTCGGCTCTGGGGCAAATAGTCAATTTTTTATACACCATGCAGGGCGAGGCGGCCGGCGCCCAGGCCCTGGCCAGTTTTGATACCTATCTGGCGCCTTTTATCCGTTATGATAATTTGGGCTACAAAGACGTCAAGCAGGCCATGCAGGAGTTTGTTTTTAATGTCAACGTGCCGACGCGCGTCGGTTTCCAAACGCCCTTTTCCAATATTACTTTGGATGTGGTGCCGTCAACCTTGATCGGTGAAGAACACGTGGTCATCGGCGATGAAATCAAAGCGGAAAAATACAAAGATTTTCAGTTGGAAATGGATATGATCAATCAGGCCTTTGCCGAAGTCATGCTGGAAGGAGACGCCCGCGGCCGCATGTTCCCTTATCCGATTCCCACCTATAACATTGACAAAGACTTTGACTGGGATCGTCACAGCTTGAAAAACATGTGGGAGATGACGGCCAAATCCGGCGTGCCTTATTTTTCCAACTTCGTTAACTCCGACATGAATCGCGACGACGCCCGCAGCATGTGTTGCCGTCTGCGTCTGGACAATCGCGAATTGCGCAAGCGGGGCGGCGGTTTGTTCGGCGCCAACCCCCTGACTGGTTCTTTGGGTGTGGTGACTATCAATTTGTCGCGTCTCGGGTATTTGTCAAAAACCAAAGAGGAACTTTTGCAACGCCTGGGCGATTTGATGGATTTGGCCAAAGACAGTTTGGAAATCAAGCGCAAAGTCATTGAAAAATTATCTCTCGACAAATTATTCCCGTATTCTTCTTATTATCTTGACGCCATCAAGCGGCAATTCGGTTCTTACTGGCAGAATCACTTCAACACCATCGGCATTATCGCCATGAACGAATGTCTGTTGAATTTTATGAAGCAAGACATTGCCAGCGCCGAAGGCCGCGCTTTGGCTTTGGCAATCATGGATTTTATGCGTTCGCGTTTGATGGACTACCAGAATGAAACCAATAATTTGTATAATCTGGAAGCCAGTCCGGCCGAAGGCGCCACTTATCGCTTTGCCAAGAAAGACAAAGAGCTGTTTCCGGATATTATTGTCGGCAATGAAGAGGCCTGTCGCGCCGGTGCCGAGCCCTACTACACCAATTCCAGTCATCTGCCGGTCGGCTTTACCAAAGATATTTTCGAGGCCCTGGACTTGCAGGACGATCTGCAGACCAAGTATACCGGCGGCACGGTTTTGCACGGCTTTTTGGGCGAACGTTTGGATTCTGGCGAGGCGGCTAAAAAATTGGTGCAAAAAATCGTTAACCATTATCACTTGCCCTATTTTACCCTGACTCCGACTTTTTCCATCTGTCCCAAACACGGTTACCTGGCCGGCGAACATCGTTATTGTCCCAAATGCGACGAGGAGATCGGTTACAGCGAAGCCGCGGCGGTTGACAACATAACGACTCCGCTCGCCAATTTCAATCCGGCCGCGGTTTAATTTATCAATCAATAAATTATAAATTGTAATTTAAGATATATGAGCCCCATACAACTTTCACGACAGGAATGCATCGTTTATTCCCGCGTCGTCGGCTGGTATTCGCCGGTGCAGAACTGGAATCGCGGCAAACGGAGTGAATTCAAAGACCGTTTGACTTATCAGATTGCCAATCCGGATTGTCCAATTAATTAAGCGTTTAGCTTGGCAACAACATGTTGATCGGTGGTTGGGAAAAGTTGAGCTTGTTGGATTATCCCGGTCAGGTGGCAGCGATTGTTTTTACCAAAGGTTGCAATTTCCGTTGCCATTTCTGTTATAATCCCATGCTTGTCCTGCCCGAAAGCGGGACTAATACGCCAGATTCGTCTTCCGTAGACGAATTTTTGGCGTTTTTGCGCTCGCGTCTTGGCAAGTTGGATGCCGTGGTAGTGACCGGTGGCGAGCCGACCATTCATCAAGACTTGCCGGAATTTTTGGCCCGCCTCAAAGAGCTTGGCTTTTTGATTAAACTTGATACCAACGGTACCAACCCCGAAATGTTGACCGAAATCGCGGCCGCCCGGTTGGTTGATTACTTGGCCATGGACATCAAGGCGCCTTGGGACAAGTATCAGGCGGTAGTCGGCCGGACGGTTGATTTAAATAAAATCAAAAAAAGTGTTAAAATTATCAAGGAGTCCGGTTTGCCCTATGAGTTTCGCACCACGGTCGGCCCGGTTTGGTTAGACGCCGAAGATATCATGACCATGGCCGGGGAACTGCAAGGCGCGGCGTTGTGGTATTTGCAAAAATTTGTCAGCCGTTCGGATTTGGTTAACCCGAAATTTATCGGCGCGCCTGGTTATGCCGATAAAGAATTGCGACACATGGCCGAAGCGGCGGCGGCCATCGCCGGTCATTGCCAATTTCGCGACATTTATAGTTAACGCCTATGTCTAATAAAAAAATCAACGATTTGCCAAAAAATTTAAGCCAGGACGACAAACTGAATTTGATTTTAAAACAGCAGGCCTCTTTGCAGGAGGAGGTGTCGGCTTTGCGAAAACGCCTTTCTCGCTATTTTATTTGGATTTATGTTGGCGCCACTATTAAAATTCTGTTGATTGTGGTGCCTTTGATTTTGGCCGCGGTTTATCTGCCGCCGCTGATCAGTGACTTTATCAACTCTTGGCAGAATGGCACCGGCGCCGGCAACTGGACGCAAATTTTAAACTCCTGGCGTTAGTATGTCGGACTTTGCCGAACAAGTTTGGCAAGCGGTGAGGCGTGTGCCGCGCGGTCGGGTGACAACTTATGCTTGGTTGGCCAGGGCTGTTGGTCGGCCCAAGGCGGCCAGAGCGGTCGGTAATGCCCTTAATCACAATCCAAATGCCCCAAAAACGCCCTGTCACCGTGTCGTCAGGAGTGATGGTCAGATAGGCGGCTATGCCCATGGACAGGCCGCTAAGGCCAGAATTTTGACTCAGGAGGGCATCAGGATAGGCAAGAAAAATAAGGTTGATAATTTTCGGCAAATTTGTTATAAATTTCCCAGGTGAAATTTGAAGGCCCGTTTTCATTCCCGTGATTTTTAATTCATAGTATGCTACCGGAGTTTGTCGTTATTATTATCAGTCAGTTGCGCTTGGCCGGCCACGAGGCCTGGCTGGTTGGCGGTTGTTTGCGCGATCTGTTGATGAATCGCCGGCCGAATGACTGGGACATCGCCACCCGCGCCCGGCCTGAACAGATTTTGCAGGTTTTTCCCGACGCCGTCTATGAGAATCGTTTCGGCACGGTTTTTGTTAAAGTCAAAAACGCGACCGGTGAGACCGAAACCGTGGTGGAGGTGACAACCTATCGTAGCGAACAGGGTTATCTGGACCGCCGACATCCCGACAGCATCACCTTTGAAGATGAGCTGGAAAAGGATTTGGCCCGCCGCGATTTTACCGTTAACGCCCTGGCGGCCGCGCCGCTTGGTGGACGCGAATTTCAAAGCCATGATTTCAACAAGGTCATTGAGCTTGATAATGAGGCCTGGGAGCTGGTTGATTATTACGGCGGCCTGAAAGATATCAAACAAAGAATCTTGCGCGCGGTCGGCGAACCCACGGATCGCTTCAAGGAAGACGCTTTGCGGCTCGCGCGGGCCGTGCGTTTGGCCTGCCAGCTGGATTTTGCCATTGAGCCGAAAACCGAGCGGGCTCTGGTCAAGTTGGCCGGCGGTTTGAAATTTATCGCGAGCGAAAGAATTCGCGACGAATTTATTAAAATTTTAAGTTCCGCTCGGCCGGCTTTGGGCGTTAAAAAATTGGCCGAGGACAAATTGTTGCAATATATCATTCCCGAGCTTTTGGCCGGAGTGGGCCTGGAACAACGCGGCCATCACCTGTACACAGTTTTTGAACACAGTGTGTTGGCTTTAAAGCACTGCACCAATCCGGACTGGCGGGTTCGTTTGGCGGCTTTGCTTCATGACATCGGCAAACCGTCGACCCACAGAGTTATTAACGGCGTCAACACTTTTTACAACCATGATTTTGTCGGCGCCAAAATGGTCGGAAAAATAATGAGGCGGCTGTGTTTTGCCACGACCGACATAGAGAAAGTGACGCTGTTGGTGGCCAACCATATGTTCTATTACAATGTTGGCGAGGTGACGGCGGCTTCGGTCAGGCGGCTCTTGGCCAGGGTCGGTTCGGACAACTTGCAAGATTTGATTGATTTGCGGGTGGCCGACCGTCTGGGTTCGGGCACGCCCAAGGCCATGCCCTATAAATTGCGGCATTTTCAGTATATGCTGGACAAGGTCCGTCACGATCCCGTTTCGGTTAAAAGGCTGGCTGTAAACGGCACCGACTTGATGAATGAGTTGAAACTGGAACCGGGACCGAAAATCGGAGTTATCTTGGATTGTCTTTTGGCTGAAGTGATTGAAGACCCCAAACTGAATCAGCGCGATATGCTGTTGACCAAAAGTCGCGACTGGCAGAATTTGGACTTGACAACACTCAGAGAAAAAGCTAAATCAATCATTAAGGAAAAAAGAGCGGAGGAGGATGAAGAATTGAAAAGGGGTCATCATGTCAAGTAGCCACAAAGCTTATCGGGGGCCTATAGTATAGTGGCAGAACGGTGCATTCGCATTGCACAGACGGCGGTTCGATTCCGCCTAGGTCCACCATTATTAAACATCCAAGTCCATGTCCGTTTTAAAACAACAACATTGCGCGCCGTGCGAGGGCGGGGCGACACCCTTAACTAAAGAAACGGCAACTAAATTGATCAAGCAAACACCGGCCTGGCGACTGACCGATGACGGCAAAAGTTTGCGGCGTCATTTAGAGTTTAAGGATTTTGTCGCAGCCATGCGTTTCGTCAACGAAGTGGCCGCTTTAGCCGAAGACGAGGGGCATCATCCCGACATAGCCATTTTTTGGAATAAGGTCGAGTTAACTTTATCAACTCACGCCATTGGCGGCTTGTCCAACAATGACTTTATTTTAGCGGCCAAGATCAACGAACTGCCAGCAGTCTGATTTTGACATTCTGGTTTAATTTGTTATTATAGGTCTGTTGCCCGGGCTGTAGTATAGAGGTAGTACGCGTGCATGGGGTGCATGTAGCCGCGGTTCGATTCCGCGCAGCCCGACCGGGTGAAAGTGGTCATCGGCGCGACAATGAGCTAAGGTGGCGGGCTGTGGTATAATGGTATTACGCACGCTTCGGGTGCGTGTAATCGCGGTTCAATTCCGCGCAGCCCGACCAGATTAAACTTTTTAAATCTTAATTTAAAGCATATGCCCTACATTAACAATTTGGAGGAGCAAACACTCCATAACGATTATTTTCGTCAAGTTTTGTTCACGGCCAAACATTGCCAGTTGGTGGTGATGAGTTTGTTGCCGGGCGAGGAAATCGGCGAAGAAGTGCATGAACTCGATCAATTCATTCGCGTGGAGGCCGGTCAGGGCAAGGCGGTTTTGGACGGCGTGGAGACGGCCGTTTCCGACGGTTGGGCTGTGGTTATTCCGGCCGGCGCTAAGCACAATATCATCAACACCGGCAGCGAACAGCTCAAACTTTACACTTTGTACGCGCCGCCGGAACATCGCGATGGCACTGTGCATCGCACCAAAGCCGAGGCCGAGGCCGATACTGAAGATCATTACCAAGCCTAATTCCAATAAACCAAAAACAGCCGTAACAGGCTGTTTTTGGCATGAGCGGGTAACCCGCCCAGCTCGGCCCGCTGGCCGATTGGTCGGGTAGGCGGGAAAGATTCTCGTCATAACACACCAAATATAAAATAACCCCACCGTGGCGGGATTATTTTATATTTGGAGCGGGTAACGGGAATCGGACCCGTGTCTTCAGCTTGGGAAGCTGACATAATAACCACTATACGATACCCGCGAATTAATTGTGAGCTGTTAAGATGACGGGATTGCTACGCTTCCTGTGGTCGCTCGCAATGACAAGAAAGCGGTTTCTCTTAAATCTTATTAGATAATATTGGGGCCTGTGCTATAATAAGATTATCCATGACCGCCACGAAAGTCAAACAAGCTTTGAAAAAAATGGCCAAGCCGGACAAAGCGGCGGTTTTGGCGCATTTTTTTAAGACCGGACCCGGTCAATACGGCGCGGGTGATCTTTTTTTGGGCATCACCGTGCCCGAGCAGCGCGCTGTGGCTAAACGTTTTACCGATTTACCCCTGATTGAATTAAAGGAATTGTTAGCCAGCCCTTATCACGAACATCGTTTGACCGCCTTGCTGATTTTAACGGAGCAATTTAAGCGGGCCAGTGAAGCCGATCAACGGCGATTGCTGAATTTTTATTTGAAGCAAACGTGCGCCGTTAATAACTGGGATTTGGTGGATTTGACGGCCGACAAAATCGTTGGCTCTTGGTTGGTGAAGTATCCCGATAGAAAACTGCTGTCGCGTCTCGCGAACTCCGCCAATTTGTGGGAGCGGCGTATCGCGGTGGTGGCGACTTACGCTTTTATTCGTCGAGGACAAGTTGAGCTGATTATGACTTTGGCGAAAAAATTCATTAAAGACCGGGAAGACTTGATTCACAAAGCCGTGGGTTGGATGCTGAGGGAGGCCGGCCAGCGCGATCAGGCGGCTTTGAAGAAATTTTTAAATCAACAGGCCGGACGAATGCCGCGCGTCATGTTGCGTTACGCTCTGGAAAAAATGAGCGACTTGGACCGACGACGGTATTTGCGGAAAAAATATGTGGCCGCGTTTTAAATTTTGGTTATTGATTATTGTAGTGATTTTAGGTTTGCGTCAGTCGCGGGCGGTTTTGGGCGAGGTCGCAATTAAAAATCAGGCCGCTATCGTCGGCACCACCGCTTCAGCCACGCCTCAAACAGAAACGCCGTCCATGTCTGATTTCCAGTGGCGTTATTTAAACGAGGTTTATGAGGTCACGCTGACTTTGAGCGAGGATTTGTATCAGGCCTATCAGGGCAGCTCGCATTTTTTGAGTTATCGGGGCGAAGCGGCGCCGGATAACTGGCGCGAAAGTTTTTATGCCATGTTTTTAAAAACCAAGCCGGAAGATAAATTTTTGCCAGTTGTTTTAAATCAGTTGCAGACGCAGGCGGTCAGCCACCACTTGTCCGACGATCAGCTGGTGGAGCTGGTCATGTCCTTTGTCCAGTCCATTCCTTATGACAATGACAAACTGAACAATAAAAATAATCAGGTTAATTACCCTTACGAAACCTTGTATAAACAGACCGGAGTTTGTTCTGACAAGGCGGTTTTGGCTTATATGCTGTTGAGGAGCTTGGGCTACGGGGCGGCGATTTTGGTTTATCCTGAAAAAGATCATGCCACGGTTGGCGTGGCTTGTCCCGCCGGCTACACTTTGTCCAAAACCGACTATTGCTACGCCGAGACCACTAATTTTTTTCCCATCGGTTTTGTGCCGCAAAGTTTGGACGCCGTGGGGCGAGCCGTTAAAACGACCGGCGAGTCAGATAGCCAGTTTGACCGAGTTTTCAGCAGTGATTTTTTAGGCGAACAACAGATTTATCAAGCCGCTTCCGGCAAAATTTACGGCGGTATCGTGGCCACCTATCAAAAAATAGATCAATTAAAAAGTTTGGAAAAATTTATCAATTTGACCAAGCCGAAAATTGGCGAGTTTCAACCGACGATCAAGCAAAAATTAAACGAGGCCGACAGTTTGCAAACTCAGTTGGATCAATATAAAAAAGCCGGTGCTGTGGCGGCTTACAATAATTTACTGCCGACTTACAACCGGGTAGCCGCGGAATATAATGATTTGGTCAGTAATTATCAAATTAATCTGGACAGTTATAATCACGCCGTTAATCAGTACGAGGCGGCGTTGAATCACATTTATACGGCTGGTCCTTAACGTTTGATTCGTTTGGCTTTGGTAATGGCTTTTTTGGCGCCGCAAGCCGCCGCCAGTCCCAGCGCGCCCAAGAGGGCGGCTTTTTTAATCTTGCGTTTGGTGGCCGGATCGGCCTGGCTGTAGCGGTTTTTGGCCTCGCGCGCCAGTTTGCCGCCCAGGGTCAGGGCCTCGCGGGCCAGTTTTTTTACCTCTTTGATGTCGGCCGCGTAATCGACGTTTTTTGTCTTTTTAGGCATAATAAAATTAATTTAAAAATTATAAATTAAAAATTTGATATTTATTTTTTCTTGATTGGATGCTCGATGCCGTCATTATACCATAATCAAAAACCCTGTGCTATAATGTTTTTAAGGGGGTTAAGACAGGTTTATGAAAATACAATCAATCAAAGCTCAAGAAATTTTAGACAGCCGCGGCCAGCCGACCGTTTCGGCTACGGTTTACTTGTCTAACGGCGTTTCCGGCTCGGCCGCCGTGCCTGCCGGCGCTTCCACTGGTTCGCACGAAGCCCATGAATTGAGAGATAACGACCCCAAGCGTTTTGGTGGAAGGGGAGTCTTGCGGGCAGTGGCCAACGTGGAAAAAATCGCTGAGCAATTAGCCGGACGGGAAGCGGCTGATCAGGCAACATTGGATAAAATAATGCTGGACTTGGACGGCACGCCGGACAAAGCCAATTTGGGCGCCAACGCCATTCTGGCCGTGTCGCTGGCTGCCGCCGCGGCCGAAGCCAAAGCTGAAAAAAAGCCCTTGTATGTTTATTTGAGCCAATTTTCTCAGCAAAAAAATAAATTGGTTTTGCCTATTCCGCTCATGAATATTTTAAACGGCGGGCGGCATGCCAACTGGACGACCGATTTTCAGGAATATTTAATTGTGCCTTTTGGCTTCGCTGAGTTTGGCGAGGCCTTGCGCGCCGGCGCGGAAATTTATCAGTCGCTGCGTCAGCTGTTGGTTGATAAAAAACAAACCGCGACCGTGGGCGATGAGGGCGGTTTCGCTCCGGCGGTGGCCGACAACGAAGAGCCCCTGCGTTTAATTAGTCAGGCGATAGAGCGAGCCGGCTATGATTTGGGGCGGGAGGTGGCTTTGGGACTCGATGCCGCCGCTTCGGAATTTTATAAAAACGGACAATATTGTTTAGCTAAAGTAGGCCGTGATTTAAACGGCGAAGAAATGTTGTCTTGGTATCGGACATTAAGCAAAAAATACCCCCTGATCAGCTTGGAAGATCCGCTGGCCGAAGATGACTGGAATAATTGGTCGGTTTTAACCGCCGCTCTGCCCGAAACGCAAATCATCGGCGACGACTTATACGCCACCAATCCCGAACGGTTGGCAGAAGGATTGAAAAGGCGCGCCAGCAACTCCATTTTAGTGAAAGTGAATCAGATTGGCACTTTAAGCGAGACTATGGCTGTGATCAATCGGGCGCAAGCCGCCGGCTGGTCGGCCGTTATCTCGCATCGCAGCGGTGAAACCGAAGACACTTTTATCGCCGATCTGGCCGTGGCTTTCGGCGTTGGTCAAATAAAAATCGGCGCTCCGGCTCGCGGCGAACGCACGGTCAAGTATAACAGATTGCTGGCCATTGCCGAACAACTGGGCGCGGCCGATTTTGGACACTGGCCGATAAAAATCAATTATGTTTAAAAGGAGTTTGTTTTTGGCGATAGCTCTGGCGGCATTGAGCTTGCTGACCATCGGCATTAAACCGGCGGCCGCCTGTCAGGCCGGTTTAACCGTGACGGTCAATGATTATAATAACCAAGTGCGGAAGGGCGCGCGTTTTTCGGTTTTTGAACAAGTTGCCGACGCCAATGGTCAGGTCAATGCCGGTCAAGTTTTAGCCAGCGGCGTCACCGACCAGGTGAACGGCAGCGCCACCGTCAGTTTTAATCTGACCGAGGGTTTGTCCAAATATGCGGTCAAAGTTGTCAACCCGACTTTTGACGGTTTTGATTTTTGGTATTTTAACCAGGTCAGTTTAACCTGTGATCAAACAGCCCAATTCACCGCGCGGCTTAGCGCCGTCAAATTAAGAGTCACCAACTATCAGGGCCTTTTGCAAAAAAATGTCAAATATACAATTTACGGTCAGGAAAAAGATTTTAACGGCGATCCGGTTGTCGGTAAGCGGGTCGGCGCCAGTGAAATCGGCCAAACCGGCGAAGACATTATTTATTTGCCCGATCCCTCGCGCGCGCCGGGTTTGGACAACGCCGCCAATTATCTGTTAGAAATTAAAAACAGTAAAGGCCTTAAATTTTACCAATACAACATCAGTCCGACCGACGGCCAATTGCTGGCGGTTAATTATCGTTTTAGTGATATGGTGGTGCGCGCTCACGACGCTGTGACCGGAGCGGCTTTACCCAACATCAGGTTGAATTTGTTCGAGCGCCTGCCCGATGAGATCGGCGGCTACAAACCGGGCCGCCAGCTGGATGTTTTAACCACCGACGAAAATGGCGAGGCCTATTATCAGTATCCGGCCGGCAATTATATTCTGCAATTCACCAAAACCAGTGGTGAAAAAGCCAGTTTTTACGATATCGTTATCAAAGCCGAAGATCGCGTCACTTTTGACCTGAATTTAACCGATTACGCGCCTGCCAAATGCGCCATCAAATCAACTTTAAAACTGTCTTTTCGCGATTCCACCGACAAAACTATCGGTAATTTAAGTTTTAATTTATATGAAGAACAGTTGAACGCCGATGGCGAGGTTATTGCCGGTGTGAAAATCGGTTCCGGTCAGATTGACTCGAACGGTTTGGGCAAACTGGATTTCTCGCCCCAGCCGGCCAAACAATATTTACTGCAGGTCTGCGACAAAAGTTACGCGGTTGGCTGTTTTTGGTTTAAGCACTTGAATTTTGATTGCGCCGACAATTTAACCTACGGCGCCAAACTGGGTTCGGCGGAGATTATTTTGCGCAATGACCGCGGACAGCTGCTGCCCGGCCAAAAATTTAAAATTTACCTTAAAGCCGTTGATGTTGACGGCAAAACCATTATTGACAAAAATCAATCGGTTGGCGTTTTTACCATTCCGGCCGGCGGTCGTTATCGTTTGTATTTGGCCGATCGTAAATTAAACGGCGACGAATTGTCTTATCTTTTGACCACGGACTATAATCGTCAGGAAGTCTTTACCGAATTCGCGTCGGCCAGTCAGTCCAATACGGTTTTGGAATATGTGGTCGGCGATCTTTTAAAGGCCTATCGCGTCAGTCAGCCCTTGAATTTGCGTGGACGTATTTTGCTGCAAGTGGAAGGCAGGGGCGAGGCCTGGTACATCAACCCCAAAGATAACAAACGTTATTATTTGGGCCGACCGACCGACGCCTGGCGGGTCATGCAGAAATTGTCGCTCGGGGCCACCAACGTTTCACTTAATAAAATTAAAGTCAATTTGGATTTATTGCCGGCCGCCGATCAGGACACCGACGGCGACGGCCTGCCCGATGTCTGGGAACAGGGCTTGTTGACCAACCCGCTCGCGACCGACACCGACGGCGACGGCTTCGACGATTTAACCGAGTTGCGCCATGACTTTAATCCATCCGGCCCGGGCAGTTTGAGTTTTGATAAAAATTTGGCCAGCCAAAATGCCGGAAAAATTTTACTGCAAGCGGAGGGCCGTGGCGAGGCCTGGTATGTCAATCCTTTGAATTTAGAGCGTTATTATTTAAGCCGGCCCTCTGACGCCTTTGCCATGATGCGTTCTTTGGCTTTGGGCATCACCAACGTCAATTTGAACAAAATCGCCGTCGGCAGCCAGTTGTAATTTTTTCTTTTTTTTGCTAAATTTTATTTTTAATCATTATAATACGGATGAAATATGGATGAACAGCAATTATTCAAATTAAGACACGCCTTGGCGCATGTTTTGGCCTGGGCGGTAACTAATTTATACCCTGAGGCCAAGTTGGCCATCGGCCCGGTGGTGGAGAACGGTTTCTATTACGATATTGATTTTGGCCGGACCGCGGTGGGCGACGACGATTTACCTGCGCTTGAAAAAGAAATGAGGCGTCTTTTAAAGACCAAATATAATTTAACAAAAGCAAGTCAGACAATTGATCGGGCCTTGAGCAAAGTGGCCGGCAATCCCTATAAAGAAGAACTGATCAAGGAACTGGCCGCGGCCGGTGAAAGCGAGGTGACTTTTTATCAGTTGGGCGAGTTCGCGGATTTGTGCAAAGGACCGCATTTATCCGATACGTCCGATATCAAAGCGGGGTGCTTTAAATTGCAAAAAGTGGCCGGCGCGTATTGGCGCGGCGATGAACACAATAAAATGCTGACCCGTATTTACGGCTTGGCTTTTGCCACAGCTGGCGATTTAGCCGACTATGAAGAGAAAATGGCCGAGGCGGCTAAACGTGATCACCGGCTTCTCGGCAAAGAATTGGACTTGTTTGTTTTTTCCGAGGCGGTGGGCAAGGGTTTACCGATGCTGACGGCCAAGGGCGCGGCTATCAGGCGCGAACTGGAACGGTTTATCGTGGACGAGGAAATCAAGCGCGGTTATCAGCATGTCATGACGCCGGATTTGGCTCGTTTGGAACTGTATAAAAAATCCGGCCACTATCCTTATTATCAGGATTCCATGTATGCGCCGATCACAATTGACGAAGAAGAATTTATGCTCAGGCCCATGGCCTGTCCGCATCATTTTGAAATGTATTTGAGCCGGCCCAGAAGTTACCGCGAATTGCCCTTGCGTCTGGCCGAACTGGCCAAATTGTATCGTTATGAACAATCCGGCGAATTGACCGGTCTTATTCGGGCGCGCGCTTTTTGCCTGGCCGATTCGCATATTATTTGCGCTGACAGCACTCAAGCTCAAAGCGAAGTGGCTAATGTTTTGGATTTGATTGATTTTGTGGCTCAGACTTTCGGTTTGCGTCTGGGTGATAATTACAGTTACCGTCTGTCTTTGGGTGATCGCGGCGACAGCAAAAAATATTTCAAAAACGATGCCGCCTGGAATGAAGCCGAAGAAGTTTTGCGTCGGGTTTTGCAGGCGCGCCAAGCATCATTTAGCGAAGCGCCCGGCGAGGCGGCTTTTTACGGACCGAAAATTGACGTGCAAATGAAAAATGTTTTAGGCAAAGAAGACACGGCTTTTACCGTGCAGTATGATTTTGTTATGCCTGAACGTTTTAATCTCACTTACACCGATCGCGACGGCCAAGAAAAACGCGCCATCGTGATTCACCGTTCTTCGGTGGGCGCCTTGGAACGGGTGATGGCTTTTTTGATTGAACATTACGCCGGCGCATTCCCGCTGTGGCTTTCGCCGGTGCAGGTCAAGTTGTTGTCGGTGGGCGAAGCACACCGCGCTTTTACTCAGACTTTGGCGCAGGAGTTTATCGGCTTTGGTTGGCGCGTGGAAGTTGACGACAGCGATGAAACCGTCGGCTACAAAACCCGCAAAGCCCTGGCGGAAAAAACGCCCTATATTTTAGTCATCGGTGATAAGGAAGTTTCCGGCGGCAAGTTATCCGTGCGTGACCGCGGGCAACGCGAAACCCGCAGTGTTGGCAAGGAGGAATTTATCCGCGAAGTTAGCGCAAGGATAAAAAAAAGGAATTGAAATCAAGATTGACTATTCCACCCCTGTGTATGGGGTATTTTACATATAAAATCGCTAATGTTAGCGATTTTTTTGTTTTATCCCAAAATGCCTTAAAAACTCCTTATTTTATGCCCATTGACAAATTTTTTAAAGTGTGCTATACTTTTAATATAATGATACTTTTACATTCAGGTTCCTCGGATTCCTGAAGTAAGGATGCTCTTTTCTAAGGAAAAGTGTGAGGGTACGTAGCACTTTTCTTTAAAGGGGGTTAGCTAAAACAGCTACCCCACCACATCAGTTATTGACGCTGACCGCGCCAAGACCATCAGGTACTTACTTGATGGTTTTTTATTTGATAAAAAATAATAGAAAAAACAAAAATCGGAATTTGGCGATTTGGTGTCAATTCCCAGAGATGGCGCATGTTTAATTATTTGATTAGCGCCGCGCCGATGGCGCCGGCATTGTCGCCCAGCTTGCTTTGCGTCAGGACGGTTTTTTTGGCTTCCGCTGAGCGTAGATGTTTTTTCATGGTTTTGCGAGCGATGTTTAAAAACAAATCGCTGGCGGCGCTGGCTCCGCCACCCACGACAATGACGGCCGGGTCCAGCACATTGACCACGTTGGCCAAAGCCAGCCCCAGATAAGCGCCGAGTTCCTGAAAACTTTTTTCCGCCAAAACATCGCCTTCGTAGGCCTCCTGGGCCAGGAGACGGGGATTGTTTTGCGTTAATTTTTTATAGGCCTCTTCCAGGGTTATTTTTTTATCCAGATCGATCAGCATGCCGCCGATTTCTCCGGCGTTGCCGTGCGCGCCCTGATAGATTTGTCCATTCAGACACCAACCGCCGCCGATACCCGTCCCCAAAGTAAAACCGAAAACATTGTCGTAACCGACGCCGGCTCCGAGGCGCGCTTCGGCCAGGGTAAAACAGTTGACATCATTGTTTAGTTTTAGCGTCCAGGATAATTTTAAATCATCCCGCAGTTTGTTAAGCAGTTTGACATCATTTAGGATGGGCAGGTTGGCGCAATTGAAGATGCGGCCGGCGCGCGCATTCACCGTGCCGGGTACGCCGACGCCCAAAAAGTCTATGTTTGTTTTATCGGTGGCGGCGCGTTCTATAAGCGGCGCGATGACCGCCCTGAAGATGTTTAGAAAATTATTCAAATTGTCGGTGGGCGTGGCCAGGCGGCAACTTTCCACGACTTCCTGGCGACGCAACAAGACGGCGCTAATTTTAGCGCCGCCGATATCCACACCGATTTTATAGTTTGACTCAGAAGAGCCGGTTGTAGTTGTCATTGGTTTTGATGTCGAAACTGGGTGCTTCCGGTACGCCGCCCGGAGTGATGCGATATTCGGTGGAGTAAATGGTCCGACTGGTCACATAGAGACTTATAGCAAAGGCCGAGGCAATAATCAAGAGACCGATGACACCGGCTCCCAGGAGCGACTTGGCTTTATCGATTTTGTCTGAATTGCCGGCGGCGGTCATCCACATCACGCCGGCCGCGATAACCAGACCGAGAAAAACCGTGCCCAAAAAGCCCAAAAAAACATTGACCAGGTTGGCGGCGATGGCCCGCGGGTCTTGCGGCGTGTTGGAATTATAGGCGATTTGGCCGATTTGGTTCAGGCCGTTATTTTGCACGACATTGAGCCATTGACTGGCCGCCAAAGACGGCCGCGCCAGGGCGAATAAAACAATCACGAATAATAACAAACGCAGGCGAGACCAAAAAAGTTGGGAAGGCATAATACTTGTGTTATTATGAAAAATAAGTTGTAATAATAACAGATTGACGAATTAAGATTTAAGGACCATTGTGAATAAATTTCATAAATTTTAAATCTTGTTTATAATTATAGCGTTTTTTAGTTATACAGTCAAAATTACTTCATCCATTTATGTCCTTAACTTCCAAACTGGCCTACAACAGCGCGGCGCAAACTATCGGCAAATTGGCCAGCACGGTTTTGGGTCTGGTAACGATCGGTTTGATGACGAGATACTTGGGCCAGAGCGGTTTCGGTCAGTATACCACGGTTATCGCGTTCGCTTCTCTTTTTGCCATTGCGGCTGACCTGGGGTTAACCGTCGTTACTAGTCAGTTGATCAACCGACGCGATGCCGATCCGGAGGCGACCATGGGCAACCTGCTGGGTTTTCGTCTGGTGTCGGCCTTGATTATTATCGGTTTGGCGCCGCTCGCGGTTTGGTTGTTTCCTTATCCTCAGATTATTAAAATCGGTGTGGTGATTGTTAGCTGGTCTTATTTATTTTCCGCCTTGACTCAAATTTGCGTCGGTTGGCTGCAAAAAAGTTTAAGGACCGATGTGGCGGCCATGGCCGAAGCGGCCAGTCGGGTTTTACTGTTACTGATCGTGGCCTGGGCGACGCGGACCGATTGGGGCCTGGAAGTTATTTTATTCGCCATTGTGATTGCCAGTGTTTTCAGCTTCCTTTTACATTATTGGTTTGTGGCGCGTTCGGTGAAATTGTCCTGGCGTTTTGATCGCGTTTACTGGCGAAACATTTCGGCGCGTTCCTGGCCGCTCGTGGCCGTCATTATTTTAAATTTGATTTATTGCAAAATTGATATTTTTTTACTGTCGCTTTTGCGCTCGCCAGCCGAGGTCGGTTTATATGGCGCGGCTTATCGGGTGATCGATGTTTTGGCCAGCTTGCCTTTTTTGTTTGCCGGCGTGATTTTGCCGCTGCTCGTCAAATATCGTTCGGAGGGCGAAACGGCTAAATGGCGACATTTGGCCCAGCAATCGTTTAATGTTTTTTTAATCGCGGTTGCGCCGCTTTTGGTCGGCGGCTGGTTGCTGGCGCGGCCGGTTTTGATCGTGGTGGCCGGCCCTGACTTTGCCGTGTCCGGCGATATTTTGAAAATTTTATTGCCGGCCGTCGGGGCGATTTTTTTCAGTTGTCTGTTTACTTATTTATTGATCAGCCACGAGGCGCAAAAAGTGATGATTAAATTTTATCTGGTAACGGCGTTGACTTCGGTGCCAATTTATTTGGCGTTGATTAACCGCTGGTCTTATTGGGGCGCGGCTGTCGGCACGCTTTACAGCGAAGGATTGGTAATGCTGGGTGTGGCCTGGGCGGTCAGGCGTCATTTGCGATTCAGCCCAAGCTGGCGATTGTTGGGACGGACGCTCGCCGCCACGGCGGCGATGGCGGCGGCGATTATTATTTTGCGGCAAACGCTCGCGGCCGAAACCATTGTCGGTTTATCACTGATTTGTTTAGCGGCCGCGGCCACCTACATCGGTTTGTGGTGGCTCTGGGGTATCCGCCGCGAATTGAATTTTGATTAATGAACTATTGACAGATACCCGATCGAGGCGTTATTTCCTTAAAACTTGAAAAATGGATACGCGAATATGTTAGGTGACGGCTCCATTAAATTTTATGACGGAGTTTGTGATAGCGGACAGCCAGGGGCAAAAAAATGATTTTTTAGTTAGTCTGGCCGAAGCCCTGGCCGTTGATGGCTGTCGGGCTGTTTTGTGGTCGGCCGCGACGAGTTCTTTGAGCGAGACCTGGCGTCAGCGCGGTTGGTTAAGTTTTAAAACGACCTGGCCGAAGCGCGCCGGCTCGGTTTGGCCCTGGCGCTGGTTGTGGTCGCTTGGTTTGGGAATTCGTTTGATCTTGGCGCGACGCCGAACCGGAGTCAAAACCGTGGTGTGTTTGGGTAGCGGCGCCAAATTATTGATAAGTCGCGTGGCGCGCCGGCTCAAGTTCAGGGTAATTTGGTTGGAGTTGCCGAATTTTCGTTATGAAGCTTTGGGCCGGAATTTGCGGCGTTATCAGCGGCTGGCCGCTTTGGCGCGATTGGTTTGTTTTTCCGTGACGAGCAAACTGACTTTGTCTGATTTGGGAGTCAGTGATAAAAATTTAACTTTAATTTGGCCCGGTATTGACGCTTCGGTTTTTCAAAATCAGATCAGTATGTTTCAGAATTTGGCCAGGCAAAATTACACAACGTCGCGTCAAAAGTTCTTTACCATCGGCACGATTTTGGATTTTACCGAACCACAACGCAGCGAGGTGCTGATGCGGGCCTTGGCCGAAGCCAGGGTGATTGTGCCGCATTTGCGTTTGATCGTGATTGGCGACGGCGAAGCCCGGCAACAGGCCCGGTGGTTGTCGCGTCAGCTGGGTTTGGCTAACGCCGTTTGGCTGGTGGGCAGTCAAAGCGATTTGAAAAAATGGTATGCTAATTTTGACTTGTTCATTGTTTCAAGCGCCACGCCCGGGTTGGATGATTTTGTGGTGGCTTTGGCGGCCATGGTTAACGGTGTGCCGGTGATCGCGCCCCGCGATTTATCCTTGGAGGATTGTTTTTTGAGCGGTCGGGCCGGCTGGTTATTATCCTTGGCTGATCCGGCGGAATTGTCGGAGGCCATTATCAAATTGGAACAGGACACATTGACGCGCAAAGAACTGGCGACCAACGCCAGACGGGTAGCTCAGGAATTTTTCGCTTTGAGCAGAGTCAAAGAAGAATTTAAAAAAGTTTTAAACGGATAATTATGATTATCACGGCAGAACAGGCCGGTCGCCGGTTGGATGTGGTCTGGAGCGAAACGCGCGGTCAGTCACGCAGTCAGGCGCAGAAATTAATTAAAGACGGTCGGTTGCAAGTTAACAGCCGGCCGGCTAAGCCGCACACGGCGGTGGCGGCGGGAGATAAAATCACTTTAAGTCGCGGAGTCGCCCCCGTGAAGCTGACGGCGACTTTATTGCCAATCATTACTGTGGTGGCCGAAACCGACGATTATCTGGTGGTCAATAAGCCGGCCGGTTGCTTGGTTCATGAAGCGCCTGGACGAAATGAGGCGACCATGGTTGATTGGCTGATCAAACATTGCCCGGACATTAAAGGGGTTGGCGACAATTTGCGGCGGCCGGGTTTGGTGCATCGCCTGGATCGCGAGGTCAGCGGCTTGTTGGTGGCGGCTAAAACCGCAGCCAGTTTCGCCGATTTGAAACGCCAGTTTCAGGACCGGCTGATTATTAAAGATTATCAGGCCCTGGTCTACGGCGCGGTCAGCCGCGACAGCGGCCTGATTGATTTTTTGCTGGCGCGTTCTTCGCGCGGCGGCAAGATAGCCGCGAGACCCTTGAATCAAGAGGGTCGGGTTTCTTTAACCGAGTATCAAGTGACGCGTCGTTTCATTAATTATACTTTGCTGCGTTTGCGAATCAAAACCGGACGCACTCATCAAATTCGCGCTCATCTGGCGGCATTGGGGCATCCGGTGGTCGGGGATGATTTATACGGAACCAATTTGACTAAATTAAAAAATAAAAAATTGGCTCTGGGACGTTTATGGCTGGTGGCCGACCATTTGTCTTTTACCGATTTATCGGGTCAGGCGCGGGATTTTTATATTAGCTTGCCGCGCGAGTTGACCGAGGTTCTGAAAACAGTCAAGTGATGGAAAATAATCCAAATGCCGTGAATGAAGTGCAGGGGGTCGTTAAAATGTAAGGATAAAATATGATCATTAGCATTTCCGGCACCCCGGGCGCCGGCAAAGGAACTTTGGCTAAAAATTTGGCGGCCGAGCTGGGTTGGCCGGTTTTCAGCATGGGCGACCTGCGACGGCAAGCGGCCGCGCGAAGAGGTATGACTTTGGCGGAGTATAATAAGCTCGGGGAAACCGATCCGGAAACCGACTTGTCCGTTGATCGTTACCAGCGGGAACTGGCGGCGACGCGTGATAATTTCATCATTGACGGACGCACTGCCTGGTATTTTATTCCCCGGTCAATTAAAATTTTTTTAAGGGCCAAGCTGCCGGTCGGCGCCAGGCATATTTGGCAATCGCGACAAAGGGGCAACCAATTGCGCCAGCAGGAAGACGTGGTGGAAGACGAAGCGGCGGTGTTAAAAAGTGTACGGGAAAGAATGGACAGCGACCGCCGGCGTTATCAGAAATATTGGCAGATTGATGTTTACGACCCCGCACATTATGACCTGGTGATTGACACCACCACACTGACGCCGGAGCAGGTTTTGGATAAAGCGCGCGACTTTATTGCTAAGCGCGCCAAAATTTAATATACTTAGAGTAAGGTGATCGCCAAATAACTTCGTGGTCATCCCGGTATATAAATTGAGATGGTGACAAAGCAGTTTTGTAACTATCTCCTTATTTGTTTATGTTGAACATAGCCATTAACGGTTTTGGTCGCATCGGCCGGGCCGCTTTCAAAGCGTTGTTGACGAAAAAGGGCGTGAGCGTGGTGGCGATCAATGACTTGACAGACGCCGCCGCCCTGGCTCATTTGTTAAAATATGACAGTGTCTATGGCCGCTATGAAAAAAAAGTCAGCGCGGTGAAAAATACTCTGGTGGTTAACGGGAAAAAATATCCGGTTTTGGCGGAAAAAGATCCGCGCCGATTGCCTTGGAAAAAATTGGGCGTGGAAGTGGTGATTGAATCAACCGGTTTGTTTCGCGATGCGGTCGGCGCCGGCGCTCATTTATCGGCCGGCGCCAAACGGGTGATTATTTCCGCTCCCGCCAAGGACGAAAAAATAAAAACCGTAGTGCCGGGAGTTAATACCGAACAAATCAAGCCGAGCGATAAAATTATATCCATGGCCTCCTGCACCACTAATTGTTTGGCGCCGATCACGGAAATTATCAGACAGGCCTTTGGCATCGAAAAAGCCTTGATGACAACGATTCATGCTTATACCGCCGATCAAAATTTGGTTGACGGTCCTCATAAGGATTGGCGTCGGGCGCGCGCCGCCGCCATCAATATTATTCCCACCACCACCGGCGCGGCCATCGCCGCCACCAAAACCATTCCTGATTTGGAAGGCAATTTTGACGGTCTGGCCGTCAGAGTGCCGACACCGGTCGGGTCTTTGTGCGATACGGTGTACTTATTAAAAAAACAAGTCAGCGTGGCCTCAATCAACGCCGCTTTGACTCGGGCCGCGCGCTCGCCCCGCTATCGCGGCATTGTGGCGGTCAGCGACGAGCCCCTGGTTTCTTCAGACATCGTCGGACAAAAGGAGAGTTCAATCGTTGATTTATCTTTGACCAAAGTTATCGGCCGGGATCTGGTTAAAATTATCGCCTGGTATGACAATGAGTGTGGTTATGCCAATCGCTTGGCTGATTTGTGCGTGTATTTAGGAATAAATAAATAACAAGGAGGTTCGGCCTCGCAATAAATTTTATGGCCACAAAAAAATTAACCGTCGGTCAGGCCCTGGCTTTCGGTTGGGAAAAAACTCAAGTCAATTTCGGCTTGATGAGTATCATGGCTTTGATCTTGATTATCGCCGGATTGCTGCCGGCTTTGACCATGGGACGCACCCTGGTCTGGGGTTCCAATTTTTTGGCTTGGATTTTCGGTTCGCTTTTGGGAGTCGGCTTGATCAAAGTCGTTTTGAAAATTTATCACAATCAGCAGGGAACCTTTGATGATTTTTTAAGCCCGACCCTGCGGCAATTCCTTGATTATTTGTTGGTGTCATTACTTTTAATGTTGATTACCGGCATCGGTTTTATTCTGCTCGTGGTGCCCGGCGTGATTTTTTCTTTAAAATATCAGTTCGCGCCTTTCTTGATTTTGGACAAAAATTTGCGGCCCTGGGCAGCGATTAAAGCCAGCGGTCGTTTGACTCGCGGTCATTTGGGTGTATTATTCGGTTTATGGATTATGTCCATTTTGATTATCTTGGCCGGCGCCGCCGTTTTCGGCGTGGGACTTTTGGTGGCCGTGCCGGTGGTGATTTTGGCTCAGACCTACGCCTACAAACAGTTAAACAAATAATATGCCAACCTCCAGTCGCAGTTATCTATACGCCGCCGGCATAGCCACCGGCATTATCATGGCTATTTTGTCGGTTCTGGCTTCTTTCCAGATGATTCATTACGTGGAACAAGGAGGTTCGTTTTTGATTTTAATCATCGCCTCTCTGCTCATCGGCATTATTATCGGCGGCCTAATCGCTTTTCTGGTTAATCTTTTGGCTGAATAATCTTTATGGATTTACTAATAAAACAAATTAATGATCTTAGCCAACGCGTCCTGGATTTAGGGAGGTTGCTTTGACATTGAAGGCAAGCGACAAACCGCGGCGCGTTTGACGGCTGACAGCGCGCGATCGGATTTTTGGACCGACCGGGAAAAGGCCGTGGAGACAAACCGCCGGGCTGAATCGTTGCGTCAGGAAATAGCCGGTTGGGAGGATTTGGCGGGGGCGACGCGGCAATTGGCCGAGCTGGCCGAGCTGGCCAAAGAAAGTCGGGACGATTCGGTGGCAGCCGATGTAACCAAGCAATTAGCGGCTTTAAACGAGCGCTATCGTCAACAGGAGTTGTTGGTTTTGCTATCCGGGCCCTATGATGAGGCCGGGGTTTTTTTATCGATTCATGCCGGCACCGGCGGCGTGGACGCTCAAGACTGGGCGGAAAAATTGGAAAGAATGTATTTGCGTTTTGCCGAGAAAATGGGTTGGCGCGCCGAGATTTTGGATCGCAATTCAGGCGCTGAAGCCGGTTTGAAAAATGATTTGATCAAGATCAGCGGCCGTTGGGCTTATGGTTATTTAAAAAGCGAGGCCGGTGTGCATCGCTTGGTGCGCATTTCGCCTTTTGACGCCGAAGCTATGCGTCAAACTTCTTTCGCTTTGGTGGAAATCATCCCGGAATTGCCCAACCAAGAGGCCATGGAAATTAAAGACGAAGATTTGGAGTATAATTTTTCCCGTTCCGGCGGACCGGGCGGTCAGAATGTCAATAAAACCAGCACGGCGGTGCGTTTGACGCACAAACCAAGCGGCATCACGGTTACGGCGCAAACCGAACGATCCCAATATCAAAATCGGGAACGAGCCCTGGCTATTTTAAAAGCCAGATTATTTGCCGCGGCCAGAGAGGCCTCAGCTCATGAATTAAAAGAAATCAAGGGCGTCGCTCCCAAAGCGGAATGGGGCAAACAAATTCGTTCCTATGTTCTAGACCCCTATCAGTTAGTCAAAGATCATCGCACCAATTATGAAACCGTTGATGTGGGCGCGGTTCTGGATGGTCAACTTTTGCCTTTAATGGAGTCATACTTGCGGCATGAAGTTCAACAATCAGTCGCTCAATCAACATAGGGGCCGTTTGTGGTTTTTTTCCGGTGTGAGTTTCGCTGCCGGCGTGGCTGTGGCCAGCTGGTATCCCAATGTTAACGGACAAATTTTTTTAGTGGCCGCCGTTTTGGCGGTCACGGCGGTTTGTTGGTTGTGGCCCCGGCTTTTGGCAGCCGTTTTTTTAATTTTAGCCGCTTTGACGCTCGGTGTCTGGCGTTATCAAGCGGCTGCCAGCGTGACTGATCGGAGTTTGTCCGCGTATTTTGGCGTTGACGCCGCCATCCGCGGAGTGGTGGATGAAGAACCGGAGCTAAAAAGCAATAGCTGGCGTTTGATTGTGGCTGTCAAAGAAGTTAATAGACATCCGGTCAAAGGGCGTTTGGTGATTTTCAGGCCTTTGTCGGAAAATTACGCTTACGGCGATGAGTTGTTGATGAGTGGACAATTAACCTCGCCAAAGGTGAGTCGGGATTTTGACGGCGCGCGTTATTGGCGCCGTTTCGGCGTGACGGCCTTTGCCGACTTGGAACGGGTGGCGTTGATTGACAGTGGCAAAGGACAAGCCGCTCGTCAATGGTTGATTGGGTGGCGTCAGACCTTTGTCAAGCAGCTGGCGCGCGGTTTGCCTTATCCCGAATCGGCTTTGGGTTCGGCCATGGTGCTCGGGCAAAGCAACGATCTTAGTCAGGATTTGCGCGCGGCCTTCAGCCGCAGCGGTCTGACCCATATTATCGCCATTTCCGGCTTGAACGTCAGCTTGTTGGTTGGTTTATTGCTCACGGGCGGTTTGTTTGTCGGCTTGAAGCGGCAGTACGCCATATTGTTTTCATTGGCCGGCGTGATTGTCTACGTTTGCTTGGTGGGCGCTCCGGCTTCGGCGGTACGCGCCGGCATTATGGGCGCATTGATTTTGACGGCGGTGTGGTTGGGCCGTCAAGCCAAATTGATTAACGCTCTGGCTTTGGCCGCGGCCGCCACTTTGGCGGTCAATCCCTTTTTGTTGCGCGATGATTTGGGTTGGCAATTATCTTTTTTGGCGGTCTTGGGTATTATTTATCTTTACCCCTGGCTGCGGTTATCCTTAGCAAGCTCTTGGCCCAACCTGGATTTAGTGGCTGCCGGTTTGGCGTTAACTTTGTCGGCGCAACTTACCACTTGGCCGCTCGTGGCCGTGACTTTTCAACAGGTGTCATTGGTGGCGCCTTTGGCCAATGTGCTGGCGGTTTGGACGGCGCCGGCTATTCTGGTCAGCGTTTTCGTCGGTTTGGCCCTTAACGCCTGGTGGTCTTGGCTGTGGTGGTGGCCGGCGCGTTGGTTGTTGGGTTATTTAATCAGCGTGGCCTATGTGACTGCCAGTTGGAATGGCGCCGTTCTGGCCACGCCGTCTTTGGCCTGGTGGTGGTTAGTGGCTTATTATCTATTTTTAATTTTAGCCGCGGTAATGATGTATTGGTTGGCAAAAAATAAGAAAATTCAGGCCTTGTCAAGTGACAAAGAGAAAATTTTGTGGTAAATTTTACATATATGAAAATATCCAATCAACCGCCCAAGGGCACAGCCGATTGGCTGCCGGCGGAATTTAAAATCAGACAATACGTTTTTAATGCCTGGCGACGGGTTTGTCTGCGTTACGGTTATGAGGAGTATTTGACGCCCTTGGTGGAGGCGGCCGAAATTTATCGCGCCAAGTCGGGCGAAGATGTCGGCGGCAAAGAATTGGTGACTTTTACTGATTTGGGAGGACGGGAATTGTCCATCCGGCCGGAAATGACGCCCAGCGTGGTGCGGCTGGTCAGCCGCATCTATGAAGCCGCGCCCAAACCCTTGCGTTATTTTTCCATCGCCAATTTTATGCGCAACGAAAAACCCCAGCGCGGACGCAATCGGGAATTTTGGCAGTTGAATTGCGATATTTTCGGCAGCGACTCGGCGCAGGCCGATCGGGAAATTATACAACTGGCCCTGGATTTGATGCTGGAATTCAAACCACCCAAAAATTCTTTTGTTTTGGGTATCAGCAGCCGCAAATTGGTGGAAGCTTTATTTCAAGCAACCGGTTTGCGTCAAGCGCGTCGGGTGGAATTTTTTCGCGTTCTGGACAAATACCACAAATTAAGCCAGATTGATTTTCAGGAGCGGCTTAAAATTTTGGGGCTTGCTGGCCAACAGTTGTCGCTGGTGCGTGATTTTATGAGCGGACAGGCGCGCGGGGAGTGGTTCAAAAAAGCTTATCGGGAGATAGAAGAGTTGATTAAGGCCTTAACCGCTTTGGGTTACGGGCAGTATGTGGAATTTAATCCAACCGTGATTCGCGGCTTTGACTATTACGACGGTTTGGTGTTTGAAGTTTTTGATCGCCATCCCGACAATAATCGTTCCCTGTTCGGCGGCGGCCGTTACAACGGCTTGGCCGGTTTGTTCGGCGCTAAAAGTTTTCCGGCGGTCGGTTTCGCGCCAGGCGATGAGCCCCTGCGTTTGTTTTTGGCCAGCTGGAAGTTGATGCCAAAAGACGCGGAACTCGGTCAGCCGATTTGGTATTTACCGCTTTTGGATGGAGATCTGACCGAGCAAGTCTGGGTTTTGGCTAAAACTTTGCGCGCTGCCGGTCGGGCCGTGGTTTTGGGTTTGGAGGAGCAAAAAATAAGCAAAGCTTTGGCTTTGGCCGATAAGCAGGGATGGGCCAAGACCGTCATTCTTGGTCAAAGCGAAGCCGCGGCTAAACATTATAAAATTAAAGATATGGAAAGCGGTCGGGAAACCGTTGCGAAATTATGATCTTGGATAAAGTTTACGACGCCAGTCAATACGAGGATAAGATTTATAAATTATGGTTGGAATCGGGGTTTTTTAATCCCGATAATTTGCCTCGCGCCAAAGCCAGAAAACCCTATACCATTATTTTGCCGCCGCCCAATATTACCGACAAATTGCATTTGGGACACGCCGCCATGCTGGCCATTGAAGACTTGTTGATTCGCTATCAACGTTTGGCCGGTCGGGCTGCTCTGTGGTTGCCGGGCACCGATCACGCCGCCATTGCCACGCAGACGGTGGTGGAGAAAAAATTAAAACAAAGTCAGCGTTTGACGCGTCATGATTTGGGGCGCGAAGAATTTTTAAAAAGAGTTTGGTCTTTTGTCGATGAAACGCAGGCCGTTATTTTGAATCAGCTTAAAAGTCTGGGCGCTTCATTAGATTGGTCGCGTTTGGCCTTCACTCTGGACGAACCGCGTCAGGCGGCGGTCAAAGAAATGTTTTGCCGTTTGCATGAAGCCGGGCTGTTGTATCGGGGTGAACGGATTGTCAACTGGTGTCCGCGTTGCGCTTCCACTCTGGCTGATGATGAGGTGGAGTATGAAACTAAAACCGCCACGCTTTACACTTTTCGTTATGATAAAAATTTTCCCCTGGCCGTGGCCACTACCAGGCCCGAAACCAAACTGGGCGATAGTGGTGTGGCCGTCAATCCATCTGACCAGCGTTATCGCGATTTGATAGGCAAAACTTATGCGGCGGATTTTTGCGGAGTTAAATTGAATTTGCGCGTTATCGGCGATCGCCAGGTTGATCAAAATTTTGGCAGCGGCGTTGTCGGTTTAACGCCGGCCCATTCAGCCGCGGATTGGCAGATGGCCGAAGCCAATGATTTGCCAGTGATTAAAGTGATCGATGAAAACGGTTTGATTAAAGAAGGTTTTGGTGAGGCGAGCGGTCTGACCGCTGTTGCGGCGCGCGAGTTGATTGTGAATAAATTGCGCGCGGCCGGATTGATGGAAAAAGAAGAGCCGATTGAGCATAACCTGTCGCTCTGTTATCGTTGCGGCACGCCCATTGAGCCCTTGCCTTCCAAACAATGGTTTGTGGCGGTCAATAAACCGGTTGCCCGGTTGGGCGGCCAGTCGCTCAGCCGGGCGGCCAGGCAAGCGGCCGAGGACGGGCGCATTAAATTTGAGCCGGCTCGTTTTACCAAGCGTTATTTGGATTGGTTGGATAATCTGCGTGATTGGTGCGTTTCCCGACAGATTTGGTTTGGTCACAGTTTGCCGGTTTGGTATTGCGAGAGTCATCAAACAAAAGATTGTTTGGAGCCGATTGTTTCCAGAGAAGAAGTCAAGAGCTGTCCCTATTGCGGCGGCCGGGTTAAACAAGACCCGGACACTTTGGATACCTGGTTTTCTTCGGGTATGTGGACTTTTTCCACATTGGGCTGGCCGGATAATTTAGCGAAACATAAAAAAACAGGCGACTTGGCTCGTTTTCACCCAACGCAAGTTTTGGAAACCGGTTATGAGTTGATCACGTTATGGGTCTCGCGCATGGTTATGATGAGTTTGTTTGCCGTGGGTGAAATTCCTTTTGAGGTCGTGTATTTACATGGCATGATTCTGGACAGGCGGGGCAAGAAAATGAGCAAGTCCAAGGGCAACGGCATTGATCCGGTGGACATGGTTAAAAGTTACGGCGCCGACGCCGTGCGTTTGTCGCTTTTGATCGGCAACACTCCGGGCACGGATTCTCGGGTCAGTGAAGAAAAAATTGCCGCCAATCGTAATTTTGTCAACAAGTTTTGGAATATCGCCCGTTTTATTTTAAGCCAAATTGAAAAGAGCGACCGGCAAATCGCGCGGCCGCGAGGCGAAACTTTGGCTGATCGTTGGATTCTGTCTCGTCTGGATAATTTAATCGCGACAGTCACCGCGGCTTTGGATGATTATGATTTCGCTCGCGCCGGCGAGGCCTTGCAGGACTTTACCTGGAGCCGGTTGGCTGATTGGTATTTGGAAATTGCTAAAATCGAAGGTCAAAAGCAAGCAATTTTGGCTTATATTTTGGAAGCTTTGTTGAAATTGTGGCATCCTTTTATGCCCCTGGTCACGGAGGCGATTTGGCAAACTTGGCCGGCCGATAGTCTGCCGCTCTTGGTGGCCGACTGGCCGCAAGTTAAGGGCGGACGTGAAATTGACACGGATTTGAGTTGGTTGCAAGAAGTGGTGACGGCTATCCGCAACGCTCGCAGCGCCAATCATTTGTCGCCCTCGCAAAAAATTACGGTCCTGGTTAAGGCCGCCAACACTCGTCAAGTCAAGCGGTTGATGGCGCAAGTCGAACTGATTAAAGGATTGAGAACCGGCGTGGCTGAAATTATAACCGATGCCGCGCCAGACAGGGGGGCTATTTATTGCGCCGCCGCCGGTTTTGAAATTTATTTATTGGTTCAAGCCGATCAAGAGGAGGATCGTCGGCGTTTGGAGAAAGAATTTGTTCGTTGGGAGAGACACGTTACGCGTCTGGAAGCCAAACTTAACAATCGGGAGTATATAGCCAAAGCGCCAGCGGCATTGGTGTCGGCTGATCGCGACAAGTTGACTGAAGCCCAATCGGCTTTGCGACAAATCAAGGAGCGTCTTTGAGCAAAAATATTTTTTAAAATTTAACCTGTGGATAAATCGGGTTAAAATTTTTTAAGAAATTCGTCAACGATTATCTTTTTACATAAACGCCGGAGGCGATTGCGCAACCGGCGTTTTTTATCGCCGACCTGATCATTCAACTTACCGGATGACGGTCGACTGGCCGGGTTGCCGATAACAGGCGCGCGCCAGTCTGTTGCTTGCCGGCCGGAGCGTTTAATTTCAGCTGACGCATTTTGTCGACAACCGGTTTTTCGCTCAATTATCCTTGAAAACAAAGGTTAATTTTACTCTTCCCTTTCTTTTTATTTTTTTGAAAGTCGGCGGGCGCCAAGAAGACTCGGGTGAAGCTGATAAAAATTTTTTTTCTTTTTTCCCTTTTGCGGCCTGATCGAAGGCCCTGTCTAAGTAAAAAAATATCCGCCGGCTGAATCTAAAAAATATTTTTTTGCCGCAGGACAGAGAAAAGAAAAATTTATTTTTTAAATTTTTTTGATAAAAATTTTCATAAAAACTATTGTTGTATTTTATTTTTCTTGTTATAATTAAATTAAGAAAATTATTTTTTGCCATCAACGCAAAATTTCTAGCAAGGGGGTGAGCTTATGGCTACTAAAAAGAAAGCGAAAAAAACCGTGAAAAAAGCTGCCAAGAAAACCACCAAAAAGGCGGCCAAGAAAACGAAAAAGAGGAAATAGTTTTCCTATAAAAAAATAATCCCCGCGAGGGGGTTATTTTTTTAATGGCACAATCCTAAACTTCAAGTTTTTAATTTAGAGTGCGTAATTTGAAACCATCATCGGCGATCTTGACGGGGGCTGTCGTCAAATACTAGATTGGCGTCATTTTTTCAAAAGCGTATTTGGCGACCGTCCCTGATAAAAAAGTGATTTTTACGGCCGCTTAACAAACCGGTCATAACCGGCTAAGATGAAATATATGGATGAAGTTAAAAAGAAATTAAAAGAAAAAGGCGAAATTTACGCGCAAATCAAGGTCCGGCCGGCGGCTTCTTTGACCAAATTGGTCGGATGTCTGGTTGACGGTACCTTAAAAGTGGATGTGGCGGCGCCGGCCCGGGGCGGGCTGGCCAATCGAGCTTTGATTGACTGGCTGGCCAAAGAATTGGCGGCGGATAAAAAGAATATTAAAATAATCGCGGGCGCCGGAGAACGACGGAAATTGGTCAGGGTGAAAATATAAATTCGCGGGATTGCTTCGTCCCCGCCGCAGGCGGGTCCTCGCCATGACAGGGGATATTTTAATAATTTTTAATAAATCATGGGCGAAGTGAATTCCAAAATTTGCAATTGGTAATTTGGAATTGCGATTTCCAAAAAACATGTCTTCTCCTTTGGCCGACAGAATGCGGCCGCAAATTTTAGATGAATTTTTGGGTCAGGGCCATTTGACCGCCACCGACAAGCTTTTGAGCAAGGCGGTGGCGGCCGGCGAACTGCCCAGTTTGATTTTGTGGGGTCCGCCCGGCAGCGGCAAGACGACCCTGGCTTTGATTTTGTCCAAAATGACGCAGGCGGAGTTCGTGCGTTTTTCCGCCGTGACCGAAGGTCTCAAAGATTTGCGGCGAGTCATTGACCGGGCGCGCGCCAATCGTTTACTGGACAAGGCCACGGTTTTGTTTATTGACGAAATTCATCGCTGGAACAAGGCCCAGCAGGACGCTTTATTGCCGCACCTGGAAAACGGCGACCTGATTTTAATCGGCGCCACCACGGAAAACCCTAGTTTTGAAATTCGTTCGGCTCTGTTGTCGCGTTGCCGCGTTTTGGTTTTAAAACAACTCGGTGCTGATGATTTATTGCTAATTTTGCGGCGCGCGTTGGCCGACGCAGAGCGGGGTTTAGGAAAAACCGATGTTGCGGCCGATGAAGAAAGTTTGCGTTTGATAGCCTCTTTGTCGGGCGGCGACGCTCGGGTGGCTTTGAACATTTTGGAATCGGCGACTTTACTGGGAAAAATCTTGACCGTCGCCATGGTTAAGGAAGCGGCGCAAAAAGTCGGGCTGCAATACGACAAGGACGGGGAGAATCATTACAACATTATTTCGGCTTTGCATAAATCATTACGCGGCAGCAATGCCGATGCCGCTTTGTATTGGCTGGCCAGAATGTTAGAAGCGGGCGAAGATCCCCTGTATGTAGCTCGTCGGTTGGTCCGTTTCGCTTCAGAGGATGTCGGTTTGGCCAATTCGCGGGCTCTGGAACAGGCCGTGGCCGCTTTTGCCGCTTGTCAGCAGATCGGTTTGCCGGAGTGCAAGGTCCATTTAGCGCAGGCGACAGTTTATCTGGCCAAGTGTCAAAAATCCAACGCGCTCTACACGGCTTACCATCAGGCGGCCGAGGACGCGGCGCGCACTTTGAATCTTGGCGTGCCTTTGCATTTGCGCAACGCGCCGACCAAGTTGATGAAAGATTTGGGCTATGGCGCCGGCTATAAATACAGCCCGGATTTTGATTATCAAGAAGAACAGGAATATTTTCCGCCGGAATTAAAAGGTCGGCGTTATTTGCCATAAAAAAACCGCTATTAGCGGGTTAAATGACTAATTTTTGTTTTTCCTTTGATAAGACTGTTTATCTGTTATTTTGATTTATCATTGTTTTTTAATCGTTTGAATATATTTCTGCATTTCATTCATTTTGTCGTTAATTGATTTCATTAGTTCTACATCATTTCTAATAATATTTTCTTGTATTTGAATTTGTTTTGTTTGGCTGTAAAATCGCCAAGATTCCATCATTGAATTTATTGTAACGAAAAGCAAACTTAAAAAACCAATAAGCATTACCCCTATAACAAAATAAGTTAAAAAATTAAAAGCTTTTAAGCCGCGATTTAATATTTCTTGTAGCTCTCCAATTTTTTTGTCAAAAGCTTTATTAGTGTCAATCTTTGGGTCAAATAGTCTGATTTTTGGTTTTTCTTTTTCAAGATCAGATGCGGGAGTTGTTTTGATTTTATCCATACTAATATATACCAGTAATCACCGGAATATTATTATCAAACGAAATTTCTAAATCATGTCTTAAAAATTGCGGATCATTTAAATTGACACCACCGAAAAAAGTGTCTTTAAACTTTATTCCGGGGCCAATAGTGACTCCGCCTATACGTATGTGACGTTTTGGTTCAAGGGTGCCATCTTGATGTATGGTAAAAATTGATTCAAACGGTTGTCTTGACATAGTTTAGTGCATTTTTTCTATATTTTAAGTTTAAACTTACTATAACAAAAAGTCAAAATCTTTATGAAACAATTTAAGCCAACCTTGTTGTTGCACCTCTGCTGCGGGCCCTGCGGGGCGCAAATCAGCGAAGATTTGCAGGCGGATTATCGGATTACCCTGCTGTTTGCCAATGATAATTTGGATACCGAGGCCGAATGGCAACGCCGTTTGGCGGCGGCGATCCAATTGGCCGGAGTTCGCGGTTTGCCGCTTGTCAGTTTGTCTTATGATCATGGCCGTTGGCTAAAATTTATCAAGGGTTACGAAAACGAACCCGAGCGGGGCGCGCGTTGCCGGTTGTGTTACCGTTATCGTTTGGCTCAGACCTGGGCCTGGGCGCGCCAGAACAGCCATAACTGGTGGACCAGTTCTTTGTCGGTCAGTCCTCATAAAGACGGCCAACAAGTCCTGCTGATTGGCCAAGAACTTGCCAAAGAGGCGCCTGAACGATTTTTGGCCAAAAATTTTAACGCCGAGAACGGTTTTGCCCGTTCGGTGGCGGCGGCCAAGAGTTTGGCTTTGTATAGACAAAATTATTGCGGTTGCGAGTTCAGTCGCCGTTCGTCCGGTCAGCGGCTTGACTTTATCGGTTAATGGTTTTAAAATAGCTTAATTAAAATTCTTAATTAAGCGGCGTTTGGCTGAAAGGGAGCAGTCAGGGGCAGTTTGGCAATTATATGTTAATTTTGGCTAAAAATTTTAGAAAAATCATGGCCGGCAGCGTTATGGCTTTATTGATGGCCGGCAGTTGGTTGACGGTCGGCGCGCCGACGGCTCAAGCCGCTTCCGGCGACGCGAAATATCCTGGCGTGGCGGTTAACAGCAGCGAAGTTGGCACTATCGGTTGGCTGTCGGCCGATAATGCCAGGGCGTCCGATAGTATTTATGCCATAACCAGCGCGCCCCTGGCCTCTCCCGACCGCGTTAACAGTAACTATCTTAAAGTCAGCAATTTCGGCTTTAACATTCCTGCGGACGCCGTCATCTCCGGCATTGTGGTCAACGTGGAAAGGCAGATTCAGATAATAGACGGCGGCGAGGTGACCGATAAGGCAGTGCGTTTAATAAAATACGGCCAAATAGGCGCGACTGACCGTTCCTCCAATACTTTATATACACACTCTAAATTTAAGGAAGCGCATGGCGGAGCGACCGATTTATGGGGCCAGACCTGGACACCGGCTGATATTAACAGCGGTTATTTCGGCGTGGCTTTTGCCGCTGCTAATAACTCCATTTTTAGTCGCCAGGTGTGGGTGGACAGCATCAGTGTGCAAGTTTATTACTCGCAAGATTTAAGTATAGATTTGGTGTCGCCTCAGGGCGGTGAAATTTGGCGCGGCGCTCAGGACATCACTTGGGCGGCGACTGATGTTGACAACCAGCCGGTCAGCGTAACCATTGAAACCAAAGCCGGCAACGGCGACTGGACAATACTGGCCGTTGATGAACCCAATGATGGCATTTATACCTGGAACACCGCTGCCAGCGCCGATTCGACCGCTTATCTTGTCAGAGTTACCGCCGATAACGGCGCGACCACCGCCACAGATCAAACCGCGTCCGCTTTGATGGTTGATAATACCAAGCCGAATTCCGTTTGCGGTTCGCCTGATTATGAAAACGGCCATGTTCAGGTCAGTTACTCTTCGGGCGACGCCACTTCAGGCTTAGCTAATACCAAATTATACTATCGCTATAACGGCGGCGCCTGGACATTTTACGGTTCAAAGTTGAGTTACGCTGATTATTTTGATTTCGCGCCGACCGATTCTGACGGCGTTTACGATTTTTACACTATTGCCGTCGATAAGGCCGGCAATGTGGAAGACGCCCCGTCCATTCCCAAAACTTCAACCATTTACGATACCATTGCGCCGAATGTGACGCCGCCTGTCGATCAGACCTTTGAGGCGACAGGCGTTTTAACCGCGCCGATTTTGATTAAGGCCACGGCCATGGATGAAACCGATCCGGCGCCGGTTGTTACTTATTCGCCTCACTCCTTTCCTTTGGGAGTAACCGAAGTGATGTGGACCGGCACCGATGCCGCCGGCAATCAGATGGGTATTACTTCGCAAGTGACGATTATTGACACCATAAAGCCCGTCATCAGCAATCCCAGTCCCGATGATAATGGCTCCACCTCCGATTTGACGCCGATGATCAGCGCCACTTTAAGCGATAACGGTTCCGGCGTTAACCCCGCGAGCGTCGTCATGACTCTTGACGGCCAGACGGCGGCGGCCACGGCCACGGCCGATAGCGTCAGTTATACACCGGCCGCGCCTTTGACTGTGGGTCAACACAGCGTGATTGTGACCGCGAGCGATCAGGCCGGCAATGCCGCCTTGGCCCTGACCTGGCAATTTACCGTGACCAATGAAGTGACTATCGCCACCAGCGTGGATCAATCGAGCGTGCCGGCCAATGGTGTCAGTCAGGCCACGATTACGGCCGAAGTGTTGGATCAGGCCGGGGCGCCGGTAACGAGCGGCACCGTTAATTTCAGCGCGACTCTGGGCATTTTAAATCAAACAGCAGTGTCTTTAAATAATTTTGGTCGGGCCACAGTGACCTTAATCTCCAATGTGGCCGGTTCATCTCAGGTTACGGCTAGTTTTACCGATGACAGCGGGGTGAAAACCAGCGGCAAAATTATCGTTTTCACTTCTTCGGTTCCGGCTTTATTACTGGCGAGTGATCAGGCAAACGTGCCGGCCGACGGTTTGACCGCAGCTGCCATCACCGCCACGGTTTTATCCGATAATCAACCGGTGGCTGGCGTCACGGTTAATTTTGTCTCTGATTTAGGCGTTTTGAGCGCCACGAGCGGTCTGACCGACCTTAACGGTCAGGCCAAAGTCGCTTTAACTTCCGCCACGGCCGGTACCGCCAATGTTAACGCCAGCGCCGATCAGAACGGCCAAGCGCTTAACCAAAATTTAACCATTATTTTTACCTCCACGGCCGCGGCGCCTGCGGTGACTGCCTGGCCTGAAGCGGGCAGCGTGAATGTGGCGGCGGACGTTCAGCCCTATCTGCAATTTTCTTCTTTGATGGATGAAAGCGCTTTAACTTCCGATAATTTGAGTTTGCGCGATTATCAGAATGACGCCGCGGTGCCCGTTTTCTTGTCCGTTGCCACGGTTAATAATCATAGCCGGGTAACTTTTAAACCGGACAATAATTTAACCGCCGGCACAAAGTATTATTTTACTATCAGTCAGGCGGTTAAAGATCAGACCGGTCAAAGCTTGGCCGCGGCCTGGGACGTCGCTACTAAAAACAGTCATGCTTTTACCACTGTTTCAGACAATCAGCCGTCTGGTGGAGGCGGTGGAGGCGGTGGAGGCGGTGGCGGGACATTGCCGCCCGCGCCCAGTCAAGCGCCAGTCACCAACCCCGACAATAATAATGACAATACCCAAGTTAATCCGGTTGGCGGGGCCGATCAGGAGGCCGAAGCGGAAATTAACGCTCAAGTTTTGGGTGTAAAAAATATCAACGCCGAAGAATTAAACATTGACGATCTCTTGGCGTTAATTGATGATGAGGCCGTTTGGTTAAGCACTCATACTCTGCTGCTGCACTTAAATCAGGAACGCGATACGGCGCGCGACCAGGCCGGTTATCAACAGCATTTGGCCAAATTGGCGCCGCAATTTCCCGATTTAAGCGAAATTCAAGTTCAGGATTTGAGTGACTTTGTCGTTTATGGCACGCCGAGTACCAATCGTTTGGGCTCCGGCGAGCGCGCCGGAGTGCTGCGGTCTTATTGGGCGGCTTTTCATAAGTTGCCGCGTTCGGTTAAAGAATGGTCCGACGCCTTGAAAATAGCCAACGGCCGTTGGACTGCGGAGCGCAACACCCAAGCCGAAGCCGCCGCCGCTAAAATTTTCCCCAAAATTTACTGGCATCAATCCGATATGAAAAAATCGGCAGATAATGCCGCTATAACCTTAACCGCCTACGGCTTGCGGCCGCGGCCGCGCCGTTTAACCTCGGAACAGGCGGCCTTGCGTACTTTTACCAGGGTTTTTCACTACTTGCCAGTTTCTGATGCGGATTGGAGTATTCTGCGCGCCATCGCCTATTCAGGCGCCTCCAGATAATAAATTTTCAGATCTGTAAAAACCGCCGTCAGGCGGTTTTTGGGTATCGTTGATATTCGAGGGGGGGCGATCGCCAGATACCTGATTTTCGGTAATGGCGGTAGAAATGGCCTTCGACGACAAATCCTTAATATTATTTGTTAAATTTAAAAAAACAACTCCCTTCAAGGAGCTGTTTTTGTCGCTTTACTTATTCGTCATCGGACATGTTGTCATCCACATCATCGGACATGTCTTCATTCATGTCTTCATCGGCGTCTTCGTCCATGTCCGTTTCTTCATGGTCCATGGAATCCATGTCCTCGTCGTCCATGGGATCCAGCTCCCACAGTTTGTTGACTTCTTGCATAGTTAATACTTATTAATTAGCCAAGTCAGTTGCTTGACTTGGTATGGTTATTTTAAGGTTTTGTCCAAAACTTGTCAATGGTGCCGATGGAGGGAATCGAACCCTCACTCCGTTGCCAGAACACGATTTTGAGTCGTGCGCGTCTGCCAGTTCCGCCACATCGGCTTAATACGAGCATAGTAACCGATAGTCATAACTTTGTCAAATGAAATTGTCAAAGCCGGCCAGCTGCTGTATAATAAAAATATGGGAAAAATTATCTCCATTGTCAATCAGAAAGGCGGCGTCGGTAAAACCACCACGGCTGTCAATTTGGCATCGTATTTGGCGCATTTGGGACGTTCGGTTCTGTTGGTGGACATTGATCCTCAGGCCAATGCCACTTCCGGATTGGGTGTGGAACACGAGCAATTGCCTCACGGCGTTTATGAGGCCATCGTTGGCGTTAAAACTTTGCCCGAAGTGATCAAACGCACCTTGCAGCCCGGTTTTCATTTGGCTCCGGCCACTGAATCTCTGGCCGGCGCCGGCGTGGAGTTGGTTAGCTTACCGGATCGGGAATTTCGTTTGCAGCAAATTTTGCAGACAGTCAGGGGCGATTATGATTATTTAATTATTGACGGTCCGCCTTCCTTGGGGCTTTTGACCATCAACAGTTTGGTGGCCGCCGACGAAGTTTTGATTCCGGTGCAAAGCGAGTATTTCGCTCTGGAGGGCCTGGGGCAACTTTTAAACACCATCGGTTTGGTGCAAAATAATTTAAAGCCGGACCTGAATGTCATGGGGGCCGTTATTACCATGTTTGACAAACGTAACGCTTTGTCCGGCGCCGTGATGAACGAATTATATCAGTATTTCCCCAATCGTATTTTCAGAACCATTATTCCCCGCAGCGTGCGCTTGGCGGAAGCCCCGAGTTACGGCCGCGCTATTCTGCATTATGACCCGTCTTCCAAGGGCGGCCGGGCCTATGAAAAGTTGGCGCGGGAAATTATGGCTTTGGGGTAAAATTATTAATAAGATGATTGCAAAATTACTTTGACCGAAAAGTTTTAAATTTCGTCACAAATAAATTTCGCAATCATTTCAATCTTGAAAATTTATGTCTGGTTTAGGCAGGGGATTGGGTTCGCTCATCCCGCAAAAAATCAATAAAACAAGCGACGACCGGGTGACGCCCGCAAGTGTCGTCATCAGTGAGGATGATCGAATTTTACACATTGATCCGGCTTTGATTCAAGTCAATGAATATCAGCCGCGCAGCGGTTTTGATGAAACAGCTTTGAATGATTTGGCTGAATCGATAAGGCAGCACGGCGTGTTGCAGCCCCTGGTGGTGTCGCGTTCCGGTGATCGTTATCAGCTGATCTCCGGTGAACGGCGGTGGCGAGCGGCGCAAAAAATCAATTTGCCGACCGTACCGGTGATTATCAGACAGGCCGATGAACAGAAACGTTTGGAACTGGCTTTGATAGAAAATATTCAACGTCAGGATTTGAACGCCATGGAGTTGGCCATGGCTTACCGCCGTTTACTGGATGAGTTTAACCTAACTCTGATGGAAGCGGCCAGGCGTTTGGGCAAATCTGATTCGGTCATTGCCAACACCGTGCGTTTTTTAAGTTTGCCGCCGGAGATCCAGCAAGCCCTGGCTCATGGACAGATCAGCGAGGGACACGCCAAAATTATTGTCGGATTGCCGAACGAAGCCAAGCAATTCGAGTTGTTCAGAAAGATCGTGGCCAATCAAATGACCGTGGCCGCGACCATGGAGGAAACAAAAAAAATGGGTGGCACCAAACAAGCCAGAATCAAGGAGGTGATTGGCGACAGGGATCGAGAAGAAAAATTGCAAAATTTTTTCGGTTACAAAACCAACATCAAGCGACGCAGTCACGGCGGGTTGATTGTCATCGATTTCTGGAATGACGAGGAGTTGGGAGAGATTATGAGTAAGATCAAGTGATGCTAAATAATTTTTCAATTTTTATTTTTCAATTATTAAATTTTCCAAGATCATTAAAACACACCATAAACAACACAGAGCAATTTTCAATAAAATCCATAAATTAAAAATTTCAAGCTCAGGCACTCGCTTCGCTTGTGATTATGTTGAGAAATGATTGGGGGTTTAAACAACAAGAGCTTTTTCTAAAAGCTAACATACCGAATCCAACTTGTGCATAAGTCGTTGATTTTAAAAAATATTTTTTAAGGGGGAATTTATTTTTTTGTTTTTTTTGTTTAATTTTAGCATAAAAATATCAAAACTTGACTAATTTAAAATATTGGCCAAGTTGTTTGACATTTTTATTTTTTTTTGTTAGGATTAGAAAAGTAAAAAATAGCAAGTTGCTTAACCGACCCCAGCGGCCAAGCCATATATCAATTGATGAAACAGCGGTTTTAAGAAGCGACCGGGTGCAAGATGTTTAGGTGGGAGAGACATTTTGAGTCCATTTCAGACACGCGGGTCGTTTTTGTTTTTTTTGCGAACAAAAGATAATTGCAAACTTTAAATTTTTAAAAATATTAAGCTGATAATTATCTAAAATATTTTTCACCACGACTCAAACCTGCTTCAGTTTGAGATTTTTTTGTGGTTGGGGGTTTGTCCCGACTGGGACAGAAGTTTCAATAATTTTTTCGCTCCGCCAAGTTTTAGTGATTAAGACGGTTGCCGGGTTTTGTAACTGTCTTTTCAACCAACGCCTTTTGCCGGGCGGAGGTTAGGCACCGCGCTTGTCGGTTTAAATTTATGCCCAAAACTAATCTTGATCGTCATCCCGACCGTCGTTATTTTATTGACTGCGAAGCGATGATGAGAATGCCTGATTTGATTGAGGTGCAGAAAAATTCTTACGATTGGTTTTTCAATGAGGGATTGGCTGATTTGTTTGATGAATTTTCACCCATCACCGATTTTATCGGACGCGACTTGGAGTTGTCCTTCGGAGAATATTATTTTGATGAACCGAAATTCAGCGAAGCCGAGAGTAAAGCCAAAAACATCACTTTCGAAGCGGCTTTGAGGGTTAAAGCTGCCCTGTTAAATAAAAAGACCGGAGAAAAAATGGTCCAGGAAATCTTTTTGGGCGATTTTCCTTTAATGACCAAAAACGGCACTTTTATCATTAATGGCATTGAAAGAGTTATCGTGTCTCAGTTGATCAGAAGCGCCGGCGTGATTTTTAGCGCGGCGCCGATCAAGGGCAAAAAATGTTACGGCGCCAAGATTATCCCCAACCGCGGCGCTTGGATTGAGTTGGAAACCGACAGCAACAACGTGATTTGGGCCCGCATTGACCGCAAACGCAAAATCGCCGTGACGGCGCTTTTGAGGGCTTTCGGCTTTGCCTCCGATGAAGAAATCAAGGAATTATTCCGCGAAGTTGAAGCCATGGCCGAAGCCAGTTTCATTGAAGCCACTTTGGCTAAAGACACCTGCACCAACGAAGAGGAGGGTCTGATTGAGGTGTATAAAAGAATTCGACCGGGAGATTTGGCCACGGCCGACAACGCCCGCAGTTTGATTCATTCCATGTTTTTCAGATTTGACCGTTATGATTTTGATCGCGTCGGTCGCTATAAGTTGAATAAACGTTTCGGTTTTGACATTCCCAACAACAAAGAAACCAGAATTTTGCGGCGCGAAGATTTGGTGGCCATTATCAGCGAATTGATTCGTTTATCTATCACTCAGGGCGAAGCCGACGATATCGATCACCTGGGCAACCGTCGCGTGCGCGCCATTGGCGAATTGCTGCAAAACAAAACTCGCGTCGGTTTTTCCCGCATGGAGCGCATCATTAAAGATCGCATGAGTATCATGGAAATTGACAGCTTAACGCCCAATAAACTGGTTAACGCCAGGCCGCTTATCAGCGTGGTCAAAGAATTTTTCATGAGTTCCCAGCTGTCGCAATTCATGGATCAGACCAATCCTTTGGCTGAGCTGGAACACAAACGCCGTTTGTCGGCCTTGGGTCCGGGCGGTTTGACCCGCGAGCGCGCCGGCTTCGAAGTGCGCGACGTGCACTCCACGCACTACGGCCGCATTTGTCCGATTGCCACGCCTGAAGGTCCGAACATCGGTTTGGTTGGTCACTTTTCCTCCTACGCTCGTTTGAATAATTATGGCTTTATTGAAGCGCCTTATCGCAAAGTGGTTCATGAAGTGGCAAATCAACCATCCTTAACCGAGGGTCATATATCCAGAGCCGATGTTTATGAAGACGCGCCGGAAGGCCGCGAACGGGAATTGTTGGTTAAAGCCGGCGAAATGATCGATGCCAAAAAAGCCAAAAAATTGGCGGACAAAGCCGGCCAGGTTTTGATTCTGGTTAAACCCCGCGCCACCCAAGACATTGTTTACTTGGACGCCTTGGAAGAAGAAAAATACGTTACCTCGACTTTCACCGTGCCTTTGGATAATGACGGATATTTTCTGATGGACCGGGTGGAAGTTAGAAAATACGGCGAACCGACCGTGGAGGAAGTTGATAAAATAGATTATTTAGCGGTGGCGGCCAATCAAATCGTGTCCGTGGCCACCTCCTTGATTCCTTTTTTGGAACACGACGACGGTATCCGCGCTTTAATGGGCACGAATATGCAGCGTCAGGCCGTGCCCTTGGTCCGTTCCGAGGCGCCGATTGTCGGCACCGGTGTGGAAGCCAGAGCTGCTTATGATTCCGGACACGCGCTAATTAGCGAGGTTGACGGCGAAGTGGTTAAGGTTGACGGCCGTCGCGTGGTGGTTAAAGACGATAAAGGCAATTCCCATGAATACGCTTGCGGCAAATTTTTGCGTTCCAACGCCTCCACTTGTTTGAATCAGCGTCCGATTGTCAATAAGGGCGAAGCGGTCAAGGCCGGACAGATCATGTCCAACGCTTCGGCCGTGGATAAGGGAGAGCTGGCCTTGGGCAATAATGTTTTGGCGGCGTTTATGACTTGGGACGGCTTTAATTACGAAGACGCCATTATCATTTCCGAGCGTCTGGTTAAAGAAGATTTGTATTCTTCCATTCATATTGAAAACTATACCATTGACGTTCGGGATACCAAACTCGGTCCGGAAGCCGTAACTAATGACATTCCCAACATCAGCGAGGAAAAATTGAAAAATTTGGACGAAAGGGGCATTGTCCGCATCGGCGCCGAAGTTTCATCCGGTGATATTCTGGTCGGTAAAATCACGCCCAAAGGCGAGACCGAATTATCGGCCGAGGAAAAATTGTTGCGCGCCATTTTCGGTGAAAAAGCCAAGGATGTGCGCGATTCTTCGCTTTATTTGGAGCATGGTGAACACGGCAAAGTCATCGATGTTAAAATTTTCTCCCGCGAACAGGGCGACAAGTTGCAAACCGGCGTCATTGAATCCATTCAGGTGACGGTGGCCAATCTGCGCAAGATTCGTCAGGGCGACAAAATGGCCGGTCGTCACGGCAACAAAGGCGTTATTTCCAAAATCGTGCCGATTGAAGATATGCCCTATCTGGAAGACGGCACGCCGATTGACATCATTTTGTCTCCTCTTGGCGTGGTCAGTCGTATGAATTTGGGCCAACTCTTGGAAACGCATCTGGGGTTTGCCGCCAAGAAATTAAATTACAAAGTGGCCACTCCGCCCCTGAACGGTTTGACCGAAGAGCAGATTAAGGGCGAGCTGATTAAGGCCGGTCTGCCCGAAGATGGCAAGTTGAATTTAGCCAGCGGCAAAACCGGTGAAAATTTCGATAATAAAATCACGGTCGGTTATAAATATATGTTAAAACTCAACCACATGGTTGAGGATAAAATTCACCAACGTTCCATCGGTCCTTATTCCTTGATTACCCAACAGCCGTTGGGCGGCAAAGCGCAGTTTGGCGGTCAGCGTTTCGGTGAAATGGAAGTTTGGGCCTTGGAGGCCTATGGCGCGGCTCATAATTTGCAAGAGATTTTAACCATCAAGTCCGACGACGTGGCCGGTCGTTCCAAGGCGTATGAAGCCATTATTAAAGGTAAGACCATTGAGAAACTGAATGTGCCGGAATCGTTCAATGTTTTGGTCAGGGAACTGAAGGGCCTGGCTTTAAACGTGGAACTTTTGGATGAAACCGGTCAGGCGGTTGATCTGGAAAAACGAGCCGAAGAAAAAGAAGAGCGGCGTTTTGACGAGCCGGCGGAAGAACCGGCTTAGCAAGAATTATTGATTTTTTACTTCTATGCTTAATCCTATAAAAACCAGCGATTTTTCCGCCATTAAGTTAAAAATCGCTTCTCCCGAAGAAATTTTAAACTGGTCCAAGGGCGAGGTTATGCGTCCGGAAACCATCAATTACCGCACGCAAAAACCGGAAAAGAACGGTTTGTTTTGCGAGAAAATTTTTGGTCCGGTCAAGGATTACGAGTGTCACTGCGGCAAGTACAAGAAAATTCGCCATAAAGGCATTGTTTGCGAAAAGTGCGGCGTGGAGGTGACTCGCTCCATTGTTCGTCGCGAACGCATGGGTCACATCAAACTGCAAACGCCGGTGACGCACATCTGGTTTTTGCGCGGTTTGTCGTCCAAATTAAGTTTGGCTTTGAATTTGTCGGTGCAGTCCTTGGAGCGGGTGGTTTATTTTGCCAGTTTCGTGATCACCGATGTCAACGAAGAATTGCGAGAGGCCACCCTGGATCAAATTAAAGAAGAGCTGAAAGCCAAGCGTCGCGCCATTGATAACGAATTTGAAACCAAGGCCAAGGCGTTGGCCGAGCGTCAGGATGCTCTGGTCAAAGAAGGCAAGAGCCAGTTTGAAGCCAAGGATGCCAGCGGGCGCGAACTGGAAACTTTGTCCAAAGTGAAAGAGGAAAAAATCGAGGCCCTGGAGGAGGCCTTTGCCCAGGCGCAAAAAGAATTAAAGAGCTTGAAACCCCTGACCGTTATCTCGGAAAATATTTATCAAAATTTAAGTCTGAAATACGGTCATATTTTTACGGCCGGCATCGGCGCCGAAGCCGTTCACGAACTTTTGAGCCGTTTGAATTTGGCGAACGAGATCGCCGCTTTGGAAAAAGAATTGGTTGACTCGGTGGAATCCAAAAAAGAACGCTTGGTCAAGCGGCTGAAATTTTTTAAAAATTTACAAAAAAACGAAATTCGTCCGGAGTGGATGATTTTGACGATTATTCCGGTCATCCCGCCGGATTTGCGGCCCATGGTGGCTCTAGACGGCGGTCGTTTCGCCACCTCGGATTTAAATGATTTGTATCGCAGAATTATTAATCGCAACAACCGTTTGCAACAATTGATTGAATTATCGGCGCCGGAAGTTATCTGCCGCAATGAAAAAAGAATGTTGCAGGAAGCGGTTGACGCCCTGATTGACAATTCGGTGCGGCATGGCAAAACCGTGGTCGCTTCCACCGGCCAAAAACGGACCCTGAAATCTTTGGCAGATTCTTTGAAGGGCAAACAAGGCCGTTTTCGTCAAAATCTCCTGGGCAAACGCACCGACTATTCCGGCCGCAGCGTCATCACCGTTAATCCCGGCTTGAAATTATACCAGTGCGGCATTCCCAAGCGCATGGCCTTGGAATTGTTCAAGCCCTTTATCATCAGTCAGTTGATCGCCCGCGAAGTGGTGCATAACGTGCGCAGCGCCTCCCGTTACATTGAGGGCGGTCATGACGATGTGTGGGATATTTTGCAAAATATTGTGGATAACTCCTTTGTCATGTTGAACCGCGCTCCGACTTTGCACCGCCTGGGCATTCAAGCCTTCAAGCCCTTGATGATTGAAGGCTTGGCTTTGCAGATTCACCCCTTGGTCTGTACGGCTTTCAATGCCGACTTTGACGGCGACCAGATGGCTGTGCACGTGCCTTTAACCAAGGAAGCTCGCGCCGAAGCCGAAACCATCATGCTGGCTTCCCACAACCTGCTAAAACCGGCTACCGGCGAACCGGTGGTGGCTCCCGGTCAGGACATCGTGTGGGGCGTCTACTATTTAACCAGCGAAAACCCAACCGATGACCAGCATGTTAAAATTTTCTCCAACGCCGAAGAAGCCCGTTTGATGTATAGCTTGAAAAAAGTTGGTTTGCGCGACCGCATTAAAGTGCGTTTGAATGCCTATGGTCTGACTGGCCTGACCGAAACCACGGTCGGCAAATTGATTTTTAATGATTTGTTGCCGGAAAAATTGCGTTATGTCAATAAAATCGTGGCCAAAGGCGAGTTGAAAAATTTGGTCAAAGATTGTTTGCATCACTATGGCGAAGATCGGGCCGTGGAATTTTTGGACAATTTGAAAAACGAGGCCTTTGCCTATATCACGCAATCCGGTTTGTCCTGGGGCATGGATGACTTGTTGAAATTTGACGATGTCAACAAAAAAATCAGCGACACCGAAGCCATGGCCGATGATGTTATCGCGAGTTATGAAGACGGCCTGTTGACCGAAAGCGAACGTTATTCCAAGATTATTGAGCTATGGACCAAAACCAAAGAAGAAGTGACCGACATTTGCATCAACCAATTGGATCAAAACGGTCCGGTCTATTCCATGATTAAATCCGGCGCCCGCGGCTCCTGGGCCCAGCTGACCCAGATTTTGGGCATGAAGGGATTGGTGACTTCGCCTTCCGGCGCCATTATCGAGTTGCCGGTCAAAGGCAATTTCAAAAAAGGCTTTGATGTATTGGAATACTTCATCGCCACGCACGGCGTCCGCAAGGGTTTATCCGATACGGCTTTGCGCACGGCCAACGCCGGTTACTTAACCCGCCGTTTAGTTGATGTGTCGCAGGATCTGGTGATCCGGGAAGAGGATTGCGGTTCCGTCGAGGGTATTGTCTGGACAGCTAAGGACAGCGCGCAAATCGGTAAAACTTTGGTGACCAGAATTTTTGGGCGTTTCCTGGCGGCCGACTTGAAAAATGCCAAAGGCAAAGTCTTGGCCAAGTCCGGAGAGTTGATCACTCAGGACTTGGTGACCAAATGGGCCAAGGAAGAAATTGAAGAGGCCACGGTGCGTTCGGTCATGACCTGTCAGAGCGACCATGGCATCTGCCAAAAATGCTATGGTTATGATTTGGCTTACAATAAATTGGTGGCCCCGGGCACGGCGGTCGGCATCATTGCCGCTCAATCCATCGGTGAGCCGGGCACGCAGCTGACCATGAGAACTTTCCACACCGGCGGTGTGGCCGGCGGTGACGACATCACTCAGGGTCTGCCCAGGGTGGAGGAAGTTTTTGAGGCGCGCACGCCCAAACGACGGGCTTTTGTGGCTGACGTGGCCGGTCGCGTGAAAATTGAAACTCAGGCCAAGGCCACTTCGGACCAAAGCGGTCAGATCGTCTTTAGCAACGCCCGCGATAAAATTTTGCAGATTTTTTATGAAGGCCAAGATATTACACGTTATTCTTTCGGTTTAGCCAGAGACAAGGGCCGTAAAAAACCGGAAGTGTTGGTGGCTGACGGCGACAAAGTGAAAAAAGGCGCGATTTTGTTTAAAGCCGGCGAGCAGGAAATCGTTGCCAAACAAGCCGGCGTAGTCAAACTGGAAAAACAGGGGGTGGCTGTGGCCAGTCCGGCTGACAAAATCAGGGAATATGTGATTCCGCGCGGCTTCGGCATTTTGGTTTCCGACGGCGACGAGGTCGCGGCCGGCGACCAATTGACCGAGGGCAGCATTGACTTGAAACATTTGTATGAATTGCGCGGTCAGGGCGAAGTGCAGAAATACATTATCAGAGAAATCCAATATGTTTATTCTTCCCAGGGTCAGCCCTTGAATGACAAACATATTGAAATTATCGCCCGCCAGATGTTTTCGCGGGTGGAAGTCACGAAGGCCGGCGACACCGGTTTGCTGGAAGGCGAAGTGGTGGAAAAAACCATTTTTGACCGGGAGAACGCCAGAGTCAAAACCGAGGGCGGACAAGCGGCCACCGGTAAAGTTATTTTACTCGGTATCACCAAAGTGTCACTGTCCACCAACAGCTTTTTGTCGGCCGCTTCTTTCCAGGAAACTTCCCGCGTTTTGATCGATGCCGCCATCACCGGCAAGGTGGATTATTTGGAGGGCTTGAAGGAAAACGTCATTATCGGTCGCCCCATTCCGGCCGGCACCGGCTTGGAAAAGGACGTTGAAACGAGTACGGAAGCGTAGATTGCAAAAGTGACGGAATGAAAAAAATCTCTCAGTTTAAAGCTGGGAGATTTTTTGATATTTTTTAAAATTTCTAGTTGATACTTGGGGTTTTTAATGCCTGGCGCCCATTGAGCCCAAGAGTGAGATGATAATAAGCCAGAAGATGGTGCCGCATAAAATGATAGGAACCGGCCCTCCCCAGAAAATCATAAGCAAAAATTGGAAAGGAATATCCCAAATTACCTGGAAGAATTTTTCGGTTTTTCCTATTTTTTTCTCCTGTTGCCATTGTTGCCAAGTCGTTTCCCCCTCTTGCGCTTGTTGTTGTTGAGCGTTACGCGCCATTCGTATAAGAGGTGGATGGGATTTGCTGATTCTTTGGTTGATGCTTCGGCGAAGATTGTCGGTAAGCAAAATTTGCCCAAAGCCGTTGTTAATCAGTTTTTGTCTGCCTTGGTCTGATAATGTGTATAAAGTAAATTTGATGTGTTTAATAATGTAACAATTTTGAATCAAGCGGGAGTCAGCATTTTTATTCTGCTCTAGTTTTGTTGAAAATACCGCGTAATAAAAGTTATAGTTATTACCCACAAATATCATTTTATCCGGCGGCAACAACACTTCCGGCTTTCGAACCAAGTTTATGCACCTGGAATTAATACACCTCGAACCATAGTCGTAGCGATCACTCATGTTTATCAAGCGGCGCGGACCGGAAAAAATTATTTTTTTGATTTCTAATTTTTCACAAGTCCAAGTGAATGAATTAAGCTGGCTAAGCAGTAGTAGAAAGAAGGTGTTAATGTCTGCCAGGAGATAGTTGGGATAACCCGGCAGTTCGCCCAAATTAAAACTTGGCCAAATAGTTTTACACCCCTCTTTAAAAAATGTTTGGTTGTCAAAATAACAAATGACAACACCGCCGTTGTCAAAGATAGTGTCCTTGTCACTGAAATTAGGGCAGGGCAATTCTGTCTCCGAAATAATGAGGGGTTTATCTGTTTGTTGGGCGACTAAGGTTACCGCGGGCATCATTAAGAGCCAAACAAGTAACAGCAACATTTTCATGGCAATCTCTCCTGTATTAAGTAATTTAATTGTAAAGGGCAATGTTATATTTAAGTCTTTTTATTGCATTTTGTCAATCAAAACAGAAGAAACCCGATCCAACCGACGGCGAGGCCGATGATAGCGCCGGCCAGGGCTTGTTTTTTGGTGTGGCCGAGTCGTTCCGCGAGGTGCGGGTATTTTTCGTCCAACAACTCGTCCTCGTCCAGGTCTTCTACCAATTCATTGATGACTTGACCCTGTTTGCCGATGTAGCGGCGCAGTCCGATGGCGTCGCGAACGGTCAGAATGGTCAAAATCAGCGACACGCCGAGAATAGCCGACCAGCCGGTTTCCAGAAAAACCACGGTGGAAAGCGAGACGGTCATGGCGGCGTGCCCGGAGGGCATGCCCGAATAGGCGATGAGATTGCGCCAGCTTAATTTAAGGCGATTGCTTTTGACGAAAAACTTGCTGACTTGCGCGATTAATGTGGCCACTAGAGGCACAATGACATAAATCATAGACTTGATTTTAAAGCCCAGCCGCTTATAATAGAAAGTGGCTATAAGGCCATTATAGCAGGAAAAATTCGGTTATGAAAATAGTCATCCGGGCCGGTGGCATTGGCGCTCGGCTTTGGCCGCTGAGCCGGAGTCATCACCCCAAACAATTCCAGGCCGTGGTGGGCGAGGCGACCATGGTGCGCGACACCTATGACAGGGTTAAAACCTTGGTGGAGGCCGGAAACATTTTCGTTTCTATCAACCGGCATTTTTTGGAAAAATTGCGCGCGGTCCTGCCGGAATTGCCAGAAAGCAATATTATCGTGGAAACCGCCACCCGCAACACCGGGCCGGCCATGTGCCTGGAAGCGGTCTGGCTGAGTCGTCGTTGCGGCGCCGACGAAATCATCGCTTCTTTGCCGGCTGATGATTATATTTCCGATCCGGCGGTTTTTGGCGACTTGCTGCGGCTGTCGCGAGAATTTATCGCGGAGCATCCCGACCATATTGTTACGCCGGCGGTTAAGCCGGAAGTTATTGACAGCGGTTACAGTTATTTTAAAATCGGCGATAGTTTGGTCGTTCATGCCGCGGCAGCCATTTATCAGGTGGCTGAGGTGGCGGAAAAACCTGATTATGAAACCTGTCGGCTGTTGATTGAATCCGGCGCTTACTATTGTCACACCGGCATGTATGTCTGGCGTCTGGGTTTGATTGAGAGTCTGTTCGTCGCCCTGCAGCCGGAGTGGCATAAGATTTGCCATCAAGTCGTTGACGCCACGATCGGTGGAGATTTTGAGGCGGCCGCAACACTCTATAATTCGTTGACAGCCATCACCATTGAATCGGCCATCACGCAAAAAGCTCCGCGACTGGCCATGAGCGTGTCGGACAATTTGGTTTGGAGCGATTTGGGCAAGTGGCCCGTCATCAAGCGGATGCTTTCAACCGAAGGCGATAATTTGCTTAAGGGCGCGGTTTTGACTAATGATGTTAAAAATTGTTTGATTTACAATCAGCACGACAAGAAGGTTATAGTGGCCAACGATCTATCCGACTTGGTGGTGGTGGACACGCCTGACGCCCTCTTTATTTCCTCCCTGAAGAATTCCGCCGAAGTCAAAAAGTGTCTGGAGAGAATGAAGGAAGAGGGGAAGGAGGAATACCTGTAAAATTTTCAATTTTCAATGTCAGATCAATGTCAAGGGTCAAACGCCCAATATTTTTAATTTTGATATTTGAATTTGATTTGAAATTTGGCATTTGAATTTTGATATTAAAAATATTCCACGCACAACAAACAGCGAATAACAAACAACAAGGAGAATTGATACCTTATAGATTTTAAAATTATAGTTAAACAACCATGTTTCTTAAACATTTTCTTGTTTTTTTTGTCATCGCCTTGGCATTAACCGCGGTTGTTGTTGTCGGGTGGTATCAATCGGCCGTTCATTATCGCGCGCCGCAAGACAAGACGCTGACCGTTCCGGCCGGCGACAGCGTGTCGGTTATCGCCAATCATTTGCAACAAGCCGGGCTGATTAAATCCGAGCTGGCTTTTAAAATTTATCTGAAATTATCAGGACAGACCGGTTTGCAGGCGGGGGATTACGATTTTAAAACCGGCGACGATCTGAAAGTTTTGGCCAAACGGCTGACTTTGGGGCAGGTCAACGACCGCGAGCGGGTCATTTTAATCAAGGAGGGCATGAGCGTCAAAGAAATCCTTAAATATTTAGCCGATAATCGTCTGTTAAACGAAAATTGCCAGCCGCTTTTCACCGCCTATGTGTCGGAATTGCCGGATAGTTTGCGCGTTTACGATTTTTGGCAAGACGCGCCGACGCGGGTGGACAGCGAAGGTTTTATTTTTCCCGACACTTATCGGGTGTTTAAGGATGCTACTTGCCGGGATTTGCTTAATAAGGCCTTTGCCAACTTTAATTACAAGGTTGATGAATCTTTGCGCGCCGAAATCAAGCGTCAGCATAAAACTCTGTTGCAAGTTTTAACCATGGCGTCTTTGTTGGAAAAAGAGGTCAGGAGCGAAAAGGATATGAAAATCGTCTCCGGTATTTTTTGGCGTCGCCTGACGAGCGGCCAGCGTCTGGAATCCTGCGCTACCCTGGCTTACATCTTGGGCGAAAACAAGCCGCAATACACCGCGGAAGATACGCAAATCGATTCGCCTTACAATACTTACCGCCATGACGGTCTGCCGCCGACACCGATCGGCAACCCCGGCCTCACGGCCATTCGCGCCGCTGTCTACCCCACCGAGACCGACTATAATTATTTTTTGTCGCGGCCCGATACCGGCGCCACGGTTTTCGCCCAGACCTATGAGGAGCACCTGGCCAATAAACGGCATTATTTGCAGACAACAAACAACAAATAACAAACGGCGGGAATGGGCGGCAAGTCCTTGTTTGTTGCATGAGTTTACCTAAGGTTAAATATTTTTTACGGTATTGACAAAGATCATCCTTTCCGCTAAGCTGACATCACAATTTATCAGTCGCAGACCACAGGCCGTCATAAGTCCTGTGCAGACAAAATTTCTTGGCTCCATTTGGGGCGAATGAGTTTATTCCGCGGCTGATTTGAGCCGTTTTTTTATTAAAAACGGTTTCGTAACCATTTGAATTTATGGCTAAAAGCAAAAACCAAAAGCAGGAAATTTTGCGTGATTTGATCGACAAGCTGTCGCGCGCCAAGTCCGTGATTTTTGCCAGTTTCAGCGGCCTGAAAGTGGCTGACAACGAAGAGCTGCGTCATCGCTTGCAAGACGCGGCCGGCGAATATTATGTGGCTAAGAAAACTTTATTGAATATGGCCCTCAAAGACCAGGCCGGCAGTGATTTTAACGCCCGCGCGACCAATGGTCAGTTGGCGGCGGTGTTTGGTTATGAAGACGAAGTGGCTCCGGCTAAAATTTTGCAGGAGTTTATGAAGGATCACGGCGAGCAAATCGTTTTTGTCAGCGGTTGGCTGGAAGGTCGCGCTTTGAACGCTCAAGAGGTCAAGGTCCTGGCGGCCGTGCCGTCTCGCGCCGAGCTTTACGCCAAGTTGGTCGGCTCCATTAACGCGCCGGTGGCCGGTTTCGTTAACGCGTTGGCGGGAAACTTAAGAGGCCTGTTAGGTGTTTTAAACGCCATTCAAGAAAAGAAAAGTTAGTTTAGAATTTATCAATTTATAAACAATTTATAATTTATAATCCCCGAATTTTTAGCCTCGTTTAAAAATTAAACATTATAAATTAAAAATTATCATTACTATGTCTGAAGAAAAAAACGTGACGGTTCCCGAAAAGTTTGCCGCTTTGGTGGAATCAATTGAAAAAATGTCCGTCTTGGATTTGGCCGAATTGGTTAAAATTCTGGAAGACAAGTTCGGCGTTTCCGCCGCCGCTCCGGCCATGATGATGGTTGCCGCTCCCGGCGCCGCTCCCGCGGCCGCTGAAGAAAAAGACAGCTTTGATGTGGAGTTGACCGATGGCGGCGCCAACAAAATCAACGTCATTAAGGCGGTGCGCACCGTGACCGAATTGGGTTTGAAAGAAGCCAAGGATTTAGTGGACGGCGCTCCCAAGATGGTGAAAGAAGGCGCCAGCAAAGAAGACGCCGAAAAGATTAAAAAAGTTCTGGAAGAGGCCGGCGCCAAGGTAACGCTGAAATAAGTTAGCGGCCGGCTCATAAAAATTAAAACCGCCCCATATTCAGGGGCGGTTTTAATAATAGCAGATTGCAAAACCCGAATCACAAAATATAGTAAATTCAGCAATTGCAAAATTAAAAAAACGACAGAAACGCAATGTTGGCCGAGCCCCTCAATTTTTTTATTTATTTCAGGTTTACTTGGTAAACATCATTATTGTTTAAGACATAGGCCGTTTTGCCGTTGGCGTCTAAGGTCATATCCTTAAGATTGTCCCAAACGTCGCTCGTGACTTGTCTTAAAAGTTGGCCGGAGCGGCTGAGGAAAATAAGGCGGCGAGTAATCGGTTCCAGGACGGCCAAAACATCGCCGGCGGCGGACAGGCGTTTGGCGTTTGTTAAAGACGGCATCAAATCCAGGGACAGCGTCTGACCTTGGCCGGCATCGTATTTGACGATTTCCCGATCGCGTAACAAAAAAATGGAAGCGTCAATCGCGAGAGTGTTGGCGTTTTGCGTCAACGGCGTTTGCAGCCAGGGTTGACTTGGCCCCAGACCGTTGGCGAGCAAATCCTGACGCCAAATTTGCGCCGCGGCGTTGTCCAGGCGATAGAGGCGGTTGTTGTAAACATAGGCGGAGTCGGATTGGCCCGATAAGGGGAGGTTTTGTTGATTGCCATTGGCATCAAGACCAATTAATTCGTCAGGCGCCAAAAGCCAAAGGCGGTTTTGATTATCGCCGTTTAACAAACGGATGGAATCGGCTTGAATCTTCCAGTCGCGGCTTTCCCTGTCGGCTGGCCGAAAACTCCAGACTTCGCCGCCGCTTGGAGCGGCCACATAGAGCCGTTCGTTAAAAGCGATCAACTGATTGACCGCGTTTGGCGCAGTCCAAATTTTTTGTGGAGAAGTTAAACGAACCAAACCGCTCAGGCGATCGGTCAGGTCCTGATAGTCGCGATTGATCTGTGCAAGTTCGGCGGCGTGGGCGGGGCCGGCGTTGGCCGCAAGTTGTTGTCTGATTTGTTCCAAGCCGTCATAACTCAGGAGTGCTCGTTCTTTGCTGTAGAGCAGCTCGGCGGCAATTTGTTTGGCGCGCTCTTGATATTGTTGCCAGGCGTCGTCCCAGGCCTCGGCTTGTTGACGTTTGGCTTTTTGCGCCGCGTTGAACGACAAACTGAGACCAAAGGCCGCCAAGCACAAAGCAATGATACCCAGGATCAACCAGTGCCGTCGGCCCCAACGCCGGCCGGTGGCGCGAGACATTTCGGCCAAGGGTTCGCGGCGACGAGTTTGTTGATAGGCGCGACGGGCCTGATCAATAATTTGCCGACCGATAACCGTTGATTTGGAGAGAAAATCTTTTAATTTCTTGAACGACAACCAGCCCTCTCGTTTGAGCCAGGCCAAATTGGCGCGTTTAACCACCAGCTTGTTGGTTTTGGGAACGCCGGAGGGCCACTTGATTTTATGCAACAATTTTTTTAAACCGTCCCAGTTAACAAAACCGGGCGGCCGTAGAATTTGCGCCGTGCGAGCGGCCGTGCGATTGAGAGCCTTGATAGATTCTTTGTTCAAATCCCGTTCTTGGCGAAATTCCTGTTCGCGACGTCGGTTCGGTTCGATAGTGTGATAGACCGGCGAGGTTTCCACTTTGACGCGCGGATCGGCGGTCACCGGCCAATCTTCGCTGATCTTGGCTGGTTGCTGATTTTTAATGATCAGCCCGACAAACGGCAGATAGACATTGGTTTGTTCTAAAATATTTTTTATTTGCTCGGCGGCGCCGGCCGGCGGCAAAGTTGTGATGATTTTGATCAGTTGTTTTTCCGAAAGAAATTCATACAGCGATTCATTGACCACCACCACATAACCGGAAGGCGGAATGGCGCCGCTGACCGTGCTCGCGAATAGTTTGTTGTCCAAAACAACTTCTTGAGTCGGGTCGGCCGTGCTGCTGGAAATATTTAAAAGATCGTAGTCGTTAACTTGGCGGTTATTTTTCAACTTGCTTTTGTAAATCAACAAAGATTTGTTGCGGCCGATGCCGCTGAAATACAATTTATTTTTAAAAATAACGCCGATGGTGATGTTGAACAACTGGGGGTTGAAAATCAGCTTTTCGCCGCGGGTGAAATTCATAAATTCCTGATTGAGCTTGGCCAGACTATTTTCAAAAATATCGCTGACGGTGACTGTGGCCAAACGCGCCAAGAGCGGCGCCTGTTCGTTCTGGTAATAAAATAAGGTAAGGCGGTCAATAATAAAATTGGCCAACATAATGTCGGTCTTGTTGTTTTTGATATCCATGACGACGAACAGTTTGCCTAAAATTTGTTCTTCTTCCATGTCCGGTTGGCTGACGAAAACACGGCTTAGAACCTCGGATTTGTGCTCCGGCAAAACTGTCAATTGAGCTATTTTGTAGGGCATAGGTCGGGGCGTTACGGAAAACAGGCCAGGGCGCTATGGCTAAAAATGCCAAAAAACGCGATTAACATAAACAACCAAGTTTAACTTGACGCTCTTCACTTTCTATTATAATATAAGTTGCATAAAAATTAAACTCTCCATGAATATGTTGGCCAATCTTTTCGGCTCCAAGGCGCGGGTCAAGATTTTGAAACTCTTTTTAATGAATCCGAAGGATCGTTTTTATGTGCGGGAAGTGGCCAGACATCTGGGTTTGCAGTTAAACTCGGTTCACCGAGAGTTGAATAATTTGCTGGAAATCGGTCTTTTGGCGGCCAAAGACGACGACGTTTTGCCGGAGGGTAAAATTAAGTCCGCCAAGCCGGATAAGAAATATTATCAGGTTAATGAAAATTTCGTTTTTTATAACGAATTGAAAGCCCTGTTGGTTAAATCGCAAATTTTATACGAAAAAGATTTTACCGACAAATTGAAAAAAATCGGCCACATTCAACTGATGCTTTTGGCCGGTTTTTTTGTCAACGATGCCGACTCGGCCGTGGATTTGTTTATGGTTGGCGATTTTGTCAAAGAACGGCTGGCCAAGTTGGTCAAAGAGCTTGAGGGCGATCTGGTCAAGGAGATTAATTATTCGATTATGAACGAGGAGGAATTTAATTATCGTCGGGAAATCGCCGATGTTTTTTTATACAAAATTTTGGATGGAGACAAACTGGTGATTATTGACGAAAGGGGCATTATTTGAAGCGGCTTGATGTTTTATTGACTTTTTTAAAAAAAAGTGCTATTTTTTATGTAAATTTAAAGAATGAATTTTTTACATAAAAATTGTTTAATTTTAGATAAAAATATTACAAAAGATAACAGGGAGATATCTTTTTGGCTAATATGCAAGACGAATCAATCCTCAATGCCATTATTGCCGACAACCACAACAAGGACTTGTCCGGTTTTGACGTGGCCGCCGCGGTTTTGGCTTTATTGTCTCAGCTTAACACCAGGGAGCAAGACGTTTTAACCAGACGCTTTGGTTTGTCGAGCTTGGAGCCGGAAACCCTGGAAAGCATCGGCCAACGCCATCAGTTGACCCGCGAACGCATCAGGCAGATTGAAAGCGGCGGTATTAACAAAATCAAGAAAAACCAGGAGCTGGAAAACCGTCTGGGCGCTCTGCGTCAGTTGGTGTCCCAGATCGTGGAAGAACACGGCGGTTTGGTCGGTAAAAAATATTTATTCGCTTTGATGCGTCAGGCCTTGTCGGTCGGCGTCGGCGAAAACGATCATGAGGCCTATTTTGAGGTTATTTTATCCCGTCTTTTTGGCGATCACTTTGAAGAGATTCGCAACTCGCCTTATTTTGACAGCGTGTATAAATTGCGATACCAGTCTATCGAGCACCTGGAAGCCGCGGCCAAAGAATTGGTGGCGGCCATCAAGGATGTGAAAAAACTTTTGACCACTGTGGAGCTGATTGATTTGGTGAAAAAGACCGCTACTTACGTCGCTCATCAAGATAAATTTACAGCGCCTGACAACCTTAATGTTGGAGACTGGTTGCGTTCAACAGTGGCTGCGGATGGCGAGTTGCTGACCGACAATCGCGTGATCTACGCTTTGCTGGATGCCATGGCCGAAGTATCACAGAACAAATATGGCCAGTGGGGCCATAAAGAATGGCGCGACATTACTCCCAAAACCATCAACGATAAAATTTATTTGGTGTTAAAACAGAACGGTCAGCCCATGTATTATGGCGACATTGCCAAAAAAATCGCCGACATGAGTTTTGACGGCAAAAAAGTTAACACCGCCACCACTCACAACGAATTGATTTTGGATGACAAATATGTTTTGGTGGGCCGCGGTTTATACGGTTTGAAAGAGTGGGGTTATAAAGCCGGCACGGTGTCGGATATTATCGCCGAGGTTTTGAAAGAAGCCGGCGAAACCTTAGCCAAGGAAGAAATCAATAAACGGGTGTCGGCCCAACGTTTGGTGAAAGAGACTACCGTCAATTTAGCGTTAATGAACAAGAGTCGTTTTGAACGGATGAGGGAGGGTTATCGCCTGAAAAACAATCCGATCGCTTAACGGTAGAATAATCTCGTTTTATGCCAAATCCCGTCAACCGTTGACGGGATTTTAGTTTGGCGGTTTGCTTTTGGTTTTTAACGGTCTGTGGTAAAATAAAAAGGTATGGTCATCAATTTGGATTTTACTCAGTGGTCTGAATTAAATCACCTTGACACCGCCCAAGTTGTTTGGCGGATTATATTTTGGTATTTTGGCTGGTTGCCCTTGGCCATGACGACCATTTGGGGTTTGTTGCAAGTTTGGCTAGACGAACGCCAGGGTTGGTTTAAATCCAAACAGGGTTTGACCATTTTGGCCGTGGACGTGCCGCCCAACAACGAGCAGTCGCCTCGTTCGGTAGAAAATTTCTTCACTTATCTGGCCGGGGCTCACAAAAATCCCAACTTGATTGAAAGGTGGTGGGAGGGGATGGTTCAGTGGTCGTTTACCTTGGAGATCGTGTCCATTGACGGCTATATTCAATTCATCATCACCACTCCCGATCGCTTTGTCAATCTGGTGGAGTCGGCCGTTTATTCTCAATATCCGGACGCCGAGATTACGCCCATTGAAGATTACACCACCGCCATGCCGGATAATTTTCCCGACAAGGATTATGATATCTGGGGCACGGAATTGATTCCCACGGCGCCGCAAGCCTACCCGATTAAATTATATCCGGAATTTGAACATGTGTTCGGACCGCCGGAAACTCATTATCGCGACCCCATGGCCAGTTTGATGGATTTGCTGGGCAGCTTGAAAAGGGGTGAACAATTGTGGCTGCAATTCGTTGTGATTCCCACCGGTTTTGACTGGGCCAAAGGCGGCGACAAAGAAGTCAATAAAATTTTAGGCAAGAACAAATCATCCACCACTGTTTTCGGCGTGGTCAAAAATCATTTGGCTGATTTATGGGGCGCGGTGTTGGGTAATTATGAAGCCCCCAAGGCCAAAAAAGAGGACGAACCCTTGAAAATGATGCAATTGGAACCGCGACAGAAAAGAAAGGTGGAGATGATTCAATCCAAGGCCTCCAAGCTGGGTTTCGGCATAAAAATTCGCGCGGTTTATGTTTCCAAAAAAGAAGTCATGAACAAGAATAAGGTGATTAACGGTTTTTTCGGCTGGGTCAAACAATTTGGCGATACCGACGGCAACAGTTTCAAGCCGGATACGGCCAAAACCTATACCACCACCGCCTATTTGTTGACCGGCGCCCGTTCCAACGCCCGCAAACGCCGGTTAATGAGGGCGTATAAAATGCGTCATTCCTGGCTGGGTCGCCTGCCCTTCATTATGGTTACCGACGAATTGGCCACCATGTGGCATTTTCCGGTTGACGCCGTGGTCAAGGCGCCTTTGCTGCAACGGGCGGCCGAACGGCGGATTGAACCGCCCATGCGTTTGCCGGTTAACGCCGGCGAGCCGACGGTTGACTATGAGGCTATTTTTGCCGTCGATTATAATCTGCCCGAGGGTAATGGTAAAGCGGCTCAAAAAGGCGAGAAAACCTTCACTGATTTTTTGACTGACGGCGAAGAAAAATCCGATAAGGATAAAGACCGGCCGCCGGACAACCTGCCGATGGCCTAGCGGAAAAAATCAAAATCAAAAATTTAAACAGGGTCTTGTCTGATAAATGAATGTAATATACTGGAAAGCCCTATGGAATATAGCGAAATACATGATTTCAAAAATAAAAAAAATTTTAGGTAACCTCGGCCGCAACCGGAGTCCAGAGTTAGCAACTATTAAACAATAATTATTTTATTTTTGCCTTAATTGATACTAACTCTTGGATGCCGGCAGGAGTTTACCCTGTGCTTGATACGGGGCCGGCATGACGAGGTTGTAATATTTAACAGCTAATATCCATCTATGATAACAGACTCAGATTTAACTTTATTCGGCGAAACCACTTTTCGCAATCAGCACCGCAAATTCGGCATCAAGACTGACGACCGGCGTCGGCATATGTATCTCATTGGGAAAACCGGCATGGGCAAATCCACCATTTTGGAAAACATGATCATAGAAGACATTCGGGCCGGCCGCGGCGTGGCGGTGATTGATCCGCATGGCGAACTGGCGGAAAAAGTGGTGCAATTTATTCCCGACGACCGCTTGCGGGACGTGATTTATTTCAATCCGGCCGACACTGAAAACCCCATCGCTTTCAATGTCGTGGAGGAGGTTGATCCCGGTCACCGGCATTTGGTGGCCTCGGGTTTGATCGGTATTTTTCAAAAATTGTGGGCCGATTCTTGGGGGCCGCGTTTGGAATATATTTTGCGCAATGCTATTTTGGCCGTTTTGGATTATCCCGGTTCAACCCTGTTATCGGTAACCAGAATGTTGTCGGATAAAAATTTTCGCAAAAAAGTTATTGAAAAAATTAATGATCCGGTGGTTAAGGCCTTCTGGATAAAAGAATTTTCCGGTTACGCCGACAAATTCGCTTCCGAGGCCGTGGCGCCTATCCAAAACAAAGTCGGCCAGTTTTTGTCCAGCTCCCTGATTCGCAACATTGTCGGTCAGCCCAAGTCGGCCATTGATCTTCGGCGGGTTATGGACGAGAAGAAGGTTTTGATTTTAAATTTAAGCAAGGGCCGCATTGGCGAAGACAACGCCCAGTTGTTGGGTTCCATGATCGTGACTAAAATTCAGTTGGCGGCCATGAGCCGCGTGGAAATTCCGGAGCATGAACGAGCCGATTTTTATTTGTACGTTGATGAATTTCAAAATTTCGCCACGGACAGTTTCGCCAATATCTTGTCGGAGGCCAGAAAGTATCATCTGAATTTAATCATGGGCCATCAATACATTGAGCAGTTATCGGAAAAGGTTAAACCGGCTGTTTTTGGCAACGTCGGCACCTTGGTGGTGTTTAGGGTGGGGGCGGCCGATGCCGAAGAATTGATCAAAGAGTTCACCCCGACTTTTACCGAAGAAGACCTGGTTAACTTGCCCAAGTATCATTTTTGTTTGAAGTTGATGATTGACGGCGTTTCATCCAATCCCTTTTCGGCGCGCGGTTTATTGCCTTTGCGCGAAGCGGAAACAACCGGCAATGAAACGGCGGTCATCAGCTACACCCGCGATCATTACGCCGGCAATCGTGAAAAAGTGGAAAGGTCCATCGCCACCTGGCACGAAGATGAGATAGCGGTGGTCAGCCGTCCGACCGCGGTTTTACCGGCTTTGGACGCCGCTTCGTCAAGTCCGGCGTCAAGGCCGAGTCCGCTGACGGTTAATGCCGGCCCCAGGCAAGTCGAGTGCGACGGTTGCGGTCAGCTGACCACGGTTAACTTTGAACCGGACGGTATCAGACCGGTTTTTTGCCGGCAATGTTTAACCAAGTCAAAAGAAGAAAGAAAATCGCAGGTGGAAGCAAGGAAGCTGGCCAAGGTCAGTGAACTGGCGGCCTTGGCCGCGGCCGACTCATCAGCCGCGGCCGGTTCGGAATTATCCCTGTCTGATTTAAGCAGGAAGACGCCGGTTGATTTTCGCGGTCATAAAATTTTTTCTCGCGAACGTCCCGAATGAAATTTGCCGTCTTTGGGGAAATTAGATTCGGGCTCGCGGGCCGGAATGACTGTGTAAGCGGATCGGCAAAACAATGAAGAAATTTTTTTAACCTTTAATTTTTGATTCTTGGCTTTTAACTTTTATGCTTCCAGAATTCGCTGGCCAGAGCGCGGCGGGTAGTCTTGATGAATTGTTTAAGCAGACTCCGGTTTTGAGTCACTGGTTAATCAACGGCTATCCCTTGCTGTCTTTGGTTTTTAATTTACTGCTTTTGGCGGTGCCGGCGGCGGCGCTGTGGTGTTTGGAGCGTCTGCCGCGACGGGGTTGGTGGTCTAAGCCGGCTTTGATTTTGCTGATGGCGGTGTGGCTGGTCTTTATGCCAAACACGGCTTATATCATCACCGACGCGCGACATTTGGTGGTGCCCGATTGCCGAATGTCCGATTATTATCGGGTTTGCGCGAGCGCCACCTGGCCGATTTTTTTCTTTTTCACTTACGCGCTGGTTGGCTGGTTGTTTTTTGTCTGGCTGGTTCGCCGTTTGCAGGCTTGGTGGTCGTCGCGTTATGGATATTTGTCCGCTCGTTGGCTGGTGGCGCTGGTTATACCTTTGATCGGCTTGGGAGTGCTGTTGGGATTGGTGGAACGTTGGAACAGCTGGCAGCTTTTGACTTCGCCTTTGGCTATTGGTCGAACAGCGTTAGCTTATCTGACCGACGGCACCAGACTAATCAACTGGTTGGCGGCCACAGCCTGCCTTTATGTTTTATATTACGGCGGAACGGCGATTTTGGCCAAACGCGCAATCAAGCGACGCCGTCGTTGACTCGGTTAAGCGGCTGTGATAAAACAAGGAGCTATGAATTATTTAAAGATCGGCCGGGCTGACGACCTGACCGGCGCTGAACGACGCTGGTATCGGGCTTGGGAAATTTTGCCCGGCAGCTTGTCTTGGGCCACTTTGCTGGGCTTGGCGGTTTTGGCGTTTTGGCAACCGGTTTGGGTGGCGGTTTTTGTGATTTTATTTGATATTTTTTGGTTGTTGCAAGTGGTCTATCTGGCCATCTATTTAATTTTCGCTTATCGGACCATGCGGCGCGTCATCAAAACGGATTGGCGGGCCGAATGTCAAATGTTGCCGGACAAAACTTTCGTTATTAAAACTCCCGAGGGGGTCGTGGAAAAAACTTTGGCTTGGTCTGATTTTTATCATTTGATTATTTTGCCGACCTATAACGAAGGCGAAGATGTTTTGCGCACCACCATGCAGGGTTTGTCACGCGACGGTTACCCTAAAGACAAAATGATTGTGGTTTTGGCCCTGGAAGAGCGGGCCGGCGAGGCGGGGCGACAGCGCGCCGAACGCATCAGGCGGGAATTCGCTTCGTCTTTCGGATACTTTTTGGTAACCGTCCACCCCGGCGACATTGTCGGCGAACTGATGAGTAAGGGCGCCAATCAGGCCTGGGCGGCGCGCGAAGTCAAGCGACGCCTGATTGATGCCGGGGGTTTTGATTACGACAGAATTTTAGTCAGTGTTTTTGACATTGACACCGTGGTGACGCCTGGTTATTTTTTTCGTCTGACTCATTGCTTTTTTACAGTTCGCGATCCCTATCGCGCCAGTTATCAGCCCATTCCGGTTTATAACAACAATATTTGGCAAGCTCCTTTTTTCGCGCGTATCGCCGCTTTCTCCAATACTTTTTGGCAAATGATGTTGCAACTCAGGCAGGAAAAACTGGCCACTTATTCTTCACATTCCATGACTTGGCGCGCTTTGACCGAAATTGATTTTTGGTCAACCAATATGGTCAGCGAGGATTCACGCGTTTTTTTTCATTCCTTTTTTCACTATAACGGCGATTATCGCGTCGAGCCGCTTTACTATACGGTGTCCATGGATGTTTGCATGGACCGGTCGTTTCTTTACACAGCCAAAAGTTTATACAAACAACAGCGTCGTTGGGGTTGGGGAGTGGAGAATTTACCCTATTTGATTTTTAACACCAAAAAACAATGGCGCTCCTTGCCCAAACGTCGCGCCTTATATCAGATTTTTGTTCAGCTTTACGGTTTTCATTCCTGGGCCACCAATGCCTTGATCATTGCCGGTGTCGGTTGGTTGCCGCTTTTGGTTGGCGGCGACAGATTTAATGAAAGTGTTTTATCCAACAATTTGCCGACCATTACGCAAAATTTAATGAGCTTGGCCATGATCGGCATGTTGCTGTCGGCCATTATCTCCACCATTATTTTGCCGTCTAAGCCGCCCAAGTATGGTTTTAGCCGGCGGATCGTTATGTTTGTTCAGTGGCTGTTCCTGCCGATTTCTATCGTGATTTTTGGCGCCGTTCCTGGTTTGGCGGCCCAAACTCGTTTAATGTTTGGTAAATATTTGGGTTTTTGGGTTACCCCCAAAAGCCGTTAATTTTATGTTGGCTTTTGACGACAAAAAACCGGGCATTACTTTTTTAAAAGGGGCTTGCCCAGGAAATTAATAGTTAATTAAGATATTTTCAATCAACTTAGCTAAATTTCGGACATTTCGGTG